>Ga0209343_10001456_pt1 | contig 31936 bp, 27 predicted proteins | sample RifCSPlowO2_02_FD_184026 | JGI IMG/M metagenome (GOLD analysis project Ga0209343, IMG submission 184026) | Groundwater microbial communities from Rifle, Colorado - Rifle CSP2_plank lowO2_0.2 (SPAdes) (version 2) | ecosystem: Environmental > Aquatic > Deep subsurface > Groundwater | place... | reverse complement strand
TTGAGCAGTGCCCACCTTCAACACCGCGTTACGGCGTGCGCTCGAACAATGGTTCGAGACCGAGGACCTGCATCCAACCGTGGTCGGGGAGTTCGAAGATTCGGCACTGCTCAAGGCATTCGGGGAGGCGGGCCGGGCGGTGTTTCCCGCGCCCACCGCGATCGAGCGTGACGTGTGCCGAAACTATCGCATGGCGGTCGTCGGCCGCACGTCCGCCGTGCGGGAGCGATACTACGCGATTTCCGTGGAGCGCCGCCTCAAACACCCCGGGGTCGTGACCATCACGAGCGCGGCGCGGACCAAGGTGTTCGGCTGAGGTGCGATTCTCCATGCCCCTGCCCCGTCTTCCTGACGCCCTGACGCTCCTCGTCCGGGTGCGTGCTCGTCGCCGCCTCGCTCAGCTTCGTGCTTCCCGCCGGCCAGTACGACCGGCGGCGGGATCCCGGCACCGGCCGTCACGTCGTGGTGGCGGGTTCCTACCACCGCGTACCGGCCACTCCTGTCGGCCCGTTTCAGGCGTTTGTCGCCATCCCGAAAGGCATGACCGACGCCGCGTCGGTCATCTTCCTCGTCTTTCTGGTGGGTGGGGCATTCAGCGTCGTCGAACACACCGGAGCGCTCCGGCAGGGGTCGGAGTGGCTGGCCGCGAGGCTGGGGCACCGCCGCGCGCTGGTCGTGCCGATCGCGTGCGCGGCGTTCGCGGCGGGAGGCGCGCTCGAGGGCATGTGGGAAGAGATCATCGCGCTCACGCCGGTCCTCGTGCTGCTGGCCAGGCGCGTCGGCTTCGACGCGTTGACGGCTGTGGCGATGAGCCTCGGCGCGGCCGGCATCGGCGGCGCGTTCTCGCCCGTCAACCCCTTCAGCGTGGGCATCGCGCAGACGTTCGCGGAGCTCCCGCTGCTGTCGGGCGGATGGTTCCGAATGGCCGTGCTGATGCCCGCCGTCAGCATCTGGACCTGGGGCACCATGCGATACGCCGCGAGGACGCGATCGGCTCCCGCGGAGCCAGACGCCGTGTCATCAGGCTCGATCGAGGGACGGCACGCGGCGACGCTCCTGGCCGTTGTCGCGGGGTTCGCCGTCTATATCGTCGGCACGCTTCGCTACGGGTGGGGTTTCGACGAGATGTCGGCGTTGTTCTTCATCATGGGCATCGCGGCGGGCCTGATGGGTGGTCTTGGCGTCGCCGGCACGGCCGGCGCCTTCGCGGCGGGATTCCGGTCGATGGCCTATGCGGGGATGCTCATCGGCGTCAGCCGGGCAATCTTCGTGGTGCTCGACCAGGGCAAGGTCGTCGACACGATCATCCAGGCGATGCTGACCCCTCTGGCGGGGCTTCCGTCGGGGGTCTTCGCGGTCGGCATGACGCTGGTGCAGACGGCGGTCAGCGTTCCGGTGCCGAGCACGTCGGGTCGCGCGGTACTGACCATACCGATTCTCGTCCCGCTGTCCGATCTGCTCGGCGTGTCGCGCCAGGTCACGGTGCTGGCCTACCAGTACGGACCGGGCGTGCTGGGGCAAATGCTCCCGACCGACGGATCGCTGATGGCGATTCTCGCGCTGGCCGGCGTGGGATACGGACAGTGGGTCCGGTTTGCGGCGCCTCTGTGCGCGGTGCTGTTCGTGCTTGGCGTCGCGGCCATTGGCGTGGCCGTCGCCATCGGACTTCAGTAGCGTCCGGTCCTTAAGAAGCCTACGCGACCGAGGGGTCGTCGTCGTCGTGCGGGTGCGCGCGGGCGTGCGTCGGTCGATGGGGACCCGGGCCGTGACTGTGGTCGTGATCGAGGGCGTGACCGTGGTCGTGGTCGTGCATCAGTTCCTTCGGCACGTCGGGGAACAGCTGGCGCGCCGCCGGCGCCGCGCCCCCGACCCACTCGACCCCGCCTTTCTTGCGGGCGGCGGCCAGGAAATCGTCCCAGGTGAGAAGCGAGGGGTCGCGCGCCACTTCCAGCCGCTGGGCCAGCGCAGCCAGCACCAGCTTGCGGACGCGGCGACCGTCCCACCCGTCGCACATCGACGCGAGGTGTCCGATGCGCCCCAGATCCTCCACCAGCGGCAGCAGGGCCGGCCACTGGACCGCCAGCTCGCCGATCGCGCTCTCGAGGATCTTCGCGATCGTGTCGGTGTCGGGGAGCGCAAAGCGCATCACCAGGTCGGCCCGCGAGAGAAACGCCTCGTCGACGGCTTCGATGAAGTTGGTCGTCGTCACGAACAGCACCGACGGCAGCGCCTTCGCGATCTCGTCGATCCCGAGGAGCACCGCGTCGGTCGCGCGATGGACGTCCACGGGGTTGGCCTCGAGCGAGGCCGCGGATCGTCTTACCGCGAAGCTCTCCACCTCGTCGATCAGCACCACGGTGAACGGACGGCGCGCGGCGATCTCGGGAATGGTCTCGGCGAGCAGTCGCGTCACGTTCCGCTGGCTCTCGCCGAGCATGTCGCTCGGAAATGCGTGCGGATTGATTTCGACGAACGTCGTGGCGCCCTGACGCGCGAGCGCGAGCGCGGCCACCTGCGCCAGGCCGCGTCCCATCGTCGTCTTGCCGGTGCCGGGCGGGCCCGCCAGCACGATGAGGCCGTGCGGCAGCCCGGACAGCTTCGAGAGCTTCCGGCCGTGCTGCAGGACGAGGAGCGCCTGTCCCAGCAGCCGCTCCTTCACCTCGCGCGGGACGATAATCGCATCCCAGTCGCGGTCGTGGTGCTCGGCGGGCAGCACGTGCATCGACAGCACGCCCTGCGGCAGCGCGGCGCGATGGGCGCGGTCCATCACCCCTCGGGCCGGCGGTCCTGCGGCCAGCGGATCTGCGAGAGCTCCTGCGTCGACAGCAGGGTGTCCTCGGCCTCCTCGAAGAGCACCATCGGGTCGATCAGCGCGCGCATCGTCTCGAGGATCGAATCGAACATGTGGACGCGCACCAGGCGGCACTGGTTGACCGGGTCGTCGTTGAAGTGCTGGTGCCAGAGGAAGTGGTCGACGATGATGAGGTCGCCCTTCTTCCACTGGTGGTGCTCACCCTCGTCGGGGGCGGTGCCGAGGAAGCTGTGTCCGCGCCCCTCGACCACGTAGAGCCACGCTTCGCCCGGATGACGATGCAGCGACTGGGTCTTGCCCGGGGCGAACTGGATCATCACCTGCGTGAGGCCCGAGGCCTCGTTGCCGATGGCGCGGTCGTTCAGGAACTTGGTGCGCGTGCCGCGCGGCGTGGCCAGCAGCTCCTGCTCGTCGTAGGGCGTGTGGATGCGGCCCGAGCGGCGCTTCTTCGCCTCCAGCGCGAGCCGGCGCAGGCGGCGCGCGTAGGGATCGTCGCCCGCCGGGCCGGGCGAGAACGCCGGCCGGGGTGGAAGATCGGCGAACCTCTCCTGCCCACGGTCCTCGATCACGCTCATGCCGAGCGTCCAGAGCAGGGGCTCGGAGGAGTAGCTCATGAAGCGCGGCGCCCGTGCGCCGTCGGTGCCGTGGCGATGCCAGCTCCAGGCGGGAATGTGGATCGCGTCCCACGGCTTCCAGTCGTAACGGACGCCGTCCACTTCGGTCCATCCGGAGCCTTCCACGATGAAGAGAATCGCGTCCCAGGAATGGCGGTGGATCGTGGTGACCGTGCCCGGGTCGATCTCGTGCACGAGCGCGTCGAGACAGCGTGTCGGACGCTCGCCGTCCCAGCCCATGTAGACGCCCGTTCGCAGGCCGCGCGAAGTGGGCTGCAGCGCCACGTCCTCCTGGCGGATCACGCTCTGGCGGTGCTTGCGCCACTCCTCGATGAACTCCGCGCGCCGCTTCTTCTGGATGTGGTAATGCGTGGTCGTGGTTTGCGTCTTCGTGGACATGAGGCTCAGGTTCTGATATTACAAACACGGCAGTTATACCTAGGATGCCGGAAACGGTCAATTTGACGCCGGATGATGAAGATCGCCTACGGCTTCCTCCCCGCCCTTGCCGCCACCGCCGCGCTCGCGCAGGCCCCGTCCGCTAACGACATCATCTTTCGCTATCGCGGCGCCGATCGCGACGGCCGGCTCGTCGAGAAGGCGAAGCAGGAGGGCCGGCTCGTTCTGTACACGTCGCTGGCGCCGACCGAATCCACGCCTCTCGCCGCGGCGTTCGAGCGGAAATACGGCGTCCGGGTTGAGCTCTGGCGGGCCATCTCGGAGAGAGTGGTCCAGCGTGCCGTCACCGAGGCGCAGGGCCGGCGCCACGGCGTCGACGTGATCGAGACCAACGGCCCGGAAATGGAAATGCTCGCGCGCGAGAAGGTGCTCAGCGAGTTCCATTCCCCGTACCACGCGGACCTGCCCGCGAACGCCATCCCGCCACACCGCATGTGGTTGCCCGACCGGATGAACTTCTTCGTCGTGGCCTTCAACACGAACAAGGTGCGGCGCTCCGAGATTCCCGCCACCTACGAGGGATTCACGGACCCGAAGTGGAAAGGGCGCATCGGCATCGAGGCGACCGACGTCGAGTGGATGGCGACCCTGATCAAGGCGTGGGGCGAAGCCCGCGGCATAGATTACTTTCGCAAGCTCTCGGCCATGAAGCCCGACGTGCGGCGGGGCCACGTGCTGCTGGCCGAGCTCGTCGCCGCGGGCGAGGTGCCGGTGGCCCTCACGACCTACAACAGCAACATCGAGCCGCTCAAGCGCAAGGGCGCGCCGATCGACTTCGTGCCGGTGCAGCCGGTGGCCGCCAGGCCGCAGGGGATCGGGGTCGCCCGCAACGCGCCGCATCCACACGCGGCCCTGCTCTTCGCCGATTTCGTTCTCTCCCCGGAAGGGCAGAAGCTCTTCGAGTCGATGGGGCGCGTGCCTGCCAGCACGCGTGTGAAGAGCCGCCTCAACGATTTTCGGTTCACCCTCATCGAGCCGGCCACGGTCCTCGAAGAGGCTCCGAGATGGGAGAAGCTCTGGAACGAGCTCTTCCTCACGAAATAAACCTCGCCTGTGCCGGCCGATTGTTCGATCGGCCCATCGAGCGCGTGGTATCGTAGTACGATTCTTCACGTGCTTTCCTGAGCCTGCCGCCGCCGTGTGATGCGGACTTCGGCCAAGCCCCAGACTCATCAAGCCCCGTAATCTGGAGGATCAAGCCCATGTCTAAAGCGCGAGCACCATCCGCCCGACCGCCCCCGGGGGTTCGACCGTCTCCGACCGGCGGCCGACCAAAAAACGGCTTGGTGGCGGCGCGATCTTCCAACGACGACGTCGCCCGGCGCGCCTATGAGCTCTATGAACAGCGGGGCCGTCGCCACGGTCACGATTGGGATGACTGGCTGAAGGCCGAGCGTGAACTCAGGCCAGGCCGATGACTGCGCCGGAGCAGCCCCTGCCGCCCGACTCGCTGGCGGCCCGCATTCGGGGTGAATACGGCGAAATGCCCGGACTGCGCTTGACATTCGCGCAAGCGTGCCGCCTGTGGCACGTGGAGCCGGCAGCGTGTCACGCCGTGATCGAGACGTTGCTGGCAGAAGGCTTCCTCAGACAGGCCGCCGACGGCGCGTTCGTCGCGCTTCCGCAAGACGCGGCACGCCGGACCCCGCTCAAAGCTGCGCTCGCACCGCGCGCCGCGACCGACCTGTCACGCCGTCCCGCCTGACGGCCCTCGCCGCGGGCGACCCCTTCCCACCGCGCACGTGCCTGACGCTCACGCGGCGCGCACCCGACTCCCGCGATCGCGTAATCGAAGCCTTCGTGTTGCGCGCGCAGCCTCTGTGCTGTTCAGGACAGGCCGCGCGCGTTCGTTGCTCGTAAGATCGCCAGGTCCGCAGTCGTGCCGCACCGACTTCGAGTCCGGGACGTCGCCAACGGCTCGATCGATGACGCGGACGTTCTCGGTATCAGCATCTAAGGAGAAGAGATGGTCACCATTTTGGTCGTTCTCGCGGTGCTCATGTTGCTCGGGGCCGTCCCCGCGTGGCCTCACAGCCGGAGCTGGGGTTATGGTCCGAGCGGCGGCGTGGGTCTGGTCGTGCTGATTCTGCTGATCCTGGTACTGACCGGCCGGCTTTGAAACCAGAAGGAGCTCGCGCATGTGGAACAAGAACGAGCGTGACGGGAAGATCGACCAGGCGAAGGGGAAAGTCAGGCAGGCGGTCGCCACCCTGAAAAAAGACGACGACCTGAAGGCGGAGGGTCGGGCCGACGAGGCCAGAGGCCGCGCGTCAAGCGGTAACACTCTTCTCGCGCGTCAAGGGGCGAGGGGACGGGGACCCCGCCTGACCGGGTGTGAAGGAGGCAGATGTGTCTGACAAGGACTCCGCGGTCTTCGGCATTTACTCGAGCCACGCCGCGCTGGAGGCGGCCGTCGACGCTCTGCGAACGAAGGGATTTCGGAGCAACGATATCTCGGTCCTGTCGGCGCAGAATCCCGGATTCAAAGACTTGATTCCCGAAAAGAACGGGACGGCCCCGGGCGTGTCCGCCGGCCCCGGCCCCGCCGCGGCGGTGGGGGGGACGCTGGGATGGCTCGTGGGCATGAGCGCGTTGGCGATGGCGGGAGGCGTGTTCATCGTCGCCGGGCCCATCATGGCGGCGTTCGCACGCATGGGTGAGACGGTCAGCGACATCGCCGGCGCACTCACAGGATTCGGGGTGCCTGAGATCGAAGCCAGGCAGTACGTAGGCCGCATCTCCTCGGGCGCGATGCTGCTGTCGGTCCATACTGATGACTCGGACTGGTGCAGTCAGGGGAGGCGCATTCTCGAGCAAACGGGAGCCGAAGAGATCACGTCGACCGGGGTGTCCGGGCTTCCTCCCGGCGGGCCAGCGGCGGCGGACCGGCCGGTGCACGGGGCCGACTACGTGAAATGAATGTGGGGCATCGTCAGGACGATCACGAACCCGCTCACGACTGAAGATCGCCCGGCTGCCTGCCGATACTACCCTGAGTGGCGTACTGTCCATTCTGCACGCAGGGGCTGCCACCAGACTCGAACTGGTGCCCGAACTGTCAACGGGCGGTGACCGAAGACCCGTTCGCCGCGCCCGCGGCCGAACCGGACACGACCCTGGCGCAGAGCGGGGCGGTTTACACGTTCGATGATCCGGCGCGCTGCCCCTCTTGTCGGAAGCCGATCCGAACCGTACGGGTCGTGCGCTTGAGCCGCACGCAGGTGGCGTTCACCTCCACCCTGCCGCGGAGTGGCCGCGCGCTCGTGTGTCCCAACTGCGCCCACATCCTCTCCGTCGAGCTCGCAGGGCTTCCCTAATCGCTCCGAGGCTCTTGCCCCCACGACGCAACCACCCGGAAGAGAGCCGGCGCGGCCGGACGCGAATGATAAGATTCAGATGCCCAGCGCGGTGCCCATCAGATGGAAAATCGGTTCATCAGTCTCTTCCTCTTGCTTCTGGCCGCGGCAGGCTGTCGCGGCCCTGCCACGCGTCAGGCTGCCCGCATCAGCCTGGGCAGTGTTGAGCCCATACCTTTTCCCGCGACCGGCAGCTCGACATCCCCGCAGCTGACCACCTCGGGTGACCGGGTGATTCTGAGCTGGCTCGAGCTGGCGGACTTTCGGGCAACGCTCAAATTCGCCGAGCGGACCACCTCCGGGTGGTCGGAGCCTCGCCTCGTCTCAGCCGGGCAGGACATCGTCGCGAACGCCGCGGACGTCCCGTCGGTGCGCGCGCTCGCCGATGGCACACTCGTCGCGCACTGGCTCCAGGAAGACGGCCCGGACCCCGAGTCGTACCTCCTGCCGCTGTCGTGGTCAAAAGACGGCGGCCGTACCTGGTCGCGTCCAACGACGCCGCATCACGACGGCACGCACACGCAGCACGGGTTCGGCTCGTTGTTCCAGGCGCCGGGCGGCGGTCTGGGAGTCGTCTGGCTCGACGGCCGTGCGACCGGCGCCAATCCGCCGCCGGCCGATGGCGGCGGCATCGGGCTCTGGGCGGCCACCTTCGATCGGGACGCCAGGCAAACGAGCGAGACGGCGATCGACGCCCGAACGTGCGAGTGCTGCCAGACCTCGGTCGCCGAAACCTCGGAGGGCGTCATCGTCGCGTACCGGGATCGAAGGGCGGAAGAAATCCGCGACATTCACGTCACCCGCCTCGTCGACGGCCGCTGGACGGCTCCCGCGCTGGTGGCGAACGACGGCTGGAAGATCGACGGCTGTCCGGTCAACGGGCCCGCAGTCGCGGCGACCGGACAGGACGTCGCCGTCGCGTGGTTCACGGGCGCGACCGGCGAGGGTCGCGCGTTCGTCGCGTTCTCGCGCGACGGCGGCCGGACCTTCGACCGGCCGATCGGCATCGACGATGGATCGGCGACGGGCCACGTTGACGCCGAGCTGCTGGCGGACGGGTCGGTCGCGGTGTCGTGGACCGAGTTTGTGAACGAGCATCCCGAGGTTCGCCTGCGACGCGTGGCGCCTGACGGCGCGCGATCGGCGGCGACGACGGTCGGCGTAACGACTGGGGCTTTCTATCCGAGGCTCGCGCAGGGCCGGAGCGAGCTGATCGTCGCCTGGACGGAAACCGAGAACCTCTATTCGCGCGTGCGCACGGCCCGGGTGCCGCTGAAGAGCGAATAGCCCCCCCAAGGCTGCGTCGTTGATTCGTTACTTCGCGACGAGGCTGAATCTCCTGCTGCCCAACTCCTCGGATCCGCGGGAGACCGCGACGGTCACGTTCCACGTGCCGGCCATCAGCAGCCGAGCGCTGCCGCGATAGCGACCGCCCGCTTCATGCGCCAGCGACGCGTCGCTGCGCATGGCGGGCATGTTCATCGAGGGCATTGCCGGCATCGAGAACACGGCGGCGACCGTTGCATCGGTCACCGCCGAACCGTCGGGCTGTTTCACTGTCACCTCGAGCGTGTTGTCGCCCGATCTCGGGGGGTCGGGCGTGCTGCGGAACTCGATGGTCACCGCCTGACCGGTGGCCGCCGCCGGGGGGCCGGCACTGTCTGGGTCGGCCGCCTGCCTGGCGCCGCTCTCCGACGGGGATTCCCTGGATTGTGTGCAGCCTGTGGCGATCACGGCCAGGGTGAGGAGCCAGGCACCGCAGGTCTTGACAGTTATTCGCATCATCATGACTGCTCGCGCGCCATTCGTGCCGGAGCAAATGGCGCGGGGAACCGTTCCGGCCAGCGGCGACGGATATCTTCGCCGATCGCGAACAAACAGGGGATCAGGAACAGGACGTAAATCGTGGAGCTGATCATCCCGCCGAAGGTCGGTGTCGCGATCGGTTTCGTGACGTCCATTCCCGCTCCGGTCGAAAACATGATCGGCAGCAACCCGAGGACCGTGGTGGCGACGGTCATGAGCTTCGGCCGCAGCCGCGCCACCGATCCCTCGACGACCGCATCCATGTAGGACTGTTCCTCCGTCCTGTGCGCCAGCGCGTGGCGGATGAACTCGATCATGATGATGCCCGTCTGAATCGCCACGGCAAAGAGCGACACGTAGCCGATGATCACGGCCGTGGTCATGGCGTACCCCTGACTCCACTGCAGGAGCACGCCGCCGACCAGGGCGAAGGGCGCGGACAGCATGATCAGGGAGCTGTCCGGCACGGATCTGAAGGCCAGGAGCAGCAGCCCGAACATGATGACCAGCGTGATCGGGACGACCATCCGCAGCTTCGATCGCGCGTCCTCGGCGTACTGGTAGAGCCCCGTCCACTCGATCGAGTAGCCCGGCGGCAGCGTCAGCCTCGTCCTCAAGTAGTCGCGCGCGCGGTCCACGTATTCCGGGGCCGTGACATCTGTGAGATAGATGTAGATATAGCCGGCCAGGTCCCCGTTGTCGTTCCGGACCATCTCGGGTGCTTCACGGACCGAGACGTTGGCGACGTCCCCGAGCGACACGGAGCGACCGTCTTCCGTGATCACCGGCGTGGTGCGCACCTTCGCCAGCGTATCGATGTACTCGGGCGAATACTGGATGGCCAGCGGCACGATGGTCTTGTCGGCCTGCCTGACACCGATCACATTGTCGCCGCCGATCGCGAACCGGACCGTGGACATGGCTTCGTCGACGGTCACGCCCCGATCCGCCAGACGTTCCAGATCGAGCTGGGCGTCCACGAAATAGCCGCGCGAAATGCGCTCGGCGATCACAGACTGCGTGCCAGGGAGATCCCGAAGGAGCAGCTCGATCTTCTGCGCGATCTCGTCCACGACGGCGGGCTCCCCGCCCTTCACTTTGATGCCGACGGGGGTCTGAATGCCGGTGTCCTGCATCATCACGCGGGTGCTGATCGGCTGGGTCCAGCTGTTGACGTAGCCGACGATCTGCATGGCCCCGTTCATCTCCGCGATGAGCCTGTCCTTGGTCATCCCCGGCCGCCATTCGGACCTCGGCTTGAGCGTCACCGTCGTCTCGATCATCTCGACGGGCGCGGGATCGGTGGCCGTGTCCGCGCGACCCAGCTTGCCGAACACGCGCTCGACCTCGGGAAACGCCTTCAGCTTCCGGTCCATCTGCTGGAGAATCCAGCCGGCTTCCCTCGAGGGCAGGCCGGGCAGCGTCGTGGGCATGTACAGAATCGACCCCTCCTCCATCTCCGGCATGTAATCCTTCTGGAAACCGGACGCCACCGCGGCCGCCGCGATCAGCAGCACGACGGCACCGCCGACAAACCCGTAGCGATAGCGAATCGTCCTGCCCAGCGCCGTGCGGTACGCGCGGGCGAACGCGCCCTCCCGGTCGCGCCTCGTCGCCGGTGGACGCCCCTTGAACACCCACACGATCACGGCCGGCAGCAGGAACAGCGTCAGAAGCGTGGAGAACGCCATCGCGAACGTCTTGCTGAACGCCAGCGGGTTGAAGAGCCGCCCTTCGCGCTCGCCCAGGAAGAAGATCGGCAGGAACGAGGTCACGATGATGAGCATCGAGAACAGCAGGGGCCTCGTCATCGTGGCGGTCGCACGGACGATGGTGTCCATCTGATCCGCGGCGCCGAGGTTGCCCCGCCTGCCGAGCTCCGCCGTGCAGTTTTCGACGATGACGATCGTCGCGTCGGCCATTTCGCCGATCGCGATCGACAGGCCCGCAAGGGCGAAGAGATTGATCGTCTGGTCGAACGCGGACAGCGGCACGGCGGTGAACAGCGTCCCGAAGAGCAGCACGCAGACCGGCGCCACGGCGGCCCGGACGTTTTTCAGGGCCACCGCGATGACAAGAATCACCACGATCAGCTCGTAGACGATCGCCCGGAAGAAGTTCGCGAGCGTGTCCCAGATCAGCGACGAGCGGTTGTAGGTCGGCACGATCTCGATGCCGGGCGGCAGGGACGCCTTGAGCTCGTCGAGCTTCTGCTGCAAGGCGCTGGTCACGGCGAGGACGTTGCGGCCCTGCTCCATGATGGCGATGCCGCCGACGACCTCGCCCGCGCCGTCGAGATCGGCGATGCCCCGCCGGAGGTCGTACCCCACCTGCAGGTAGCCGACATCCTTGAGGTGCACGGGCTGCCCGCTCCTGTCGCGACCGACGACGAGGAACTCGAGCTTGTCGAGGCTCTCGGCATTGACGCCGCCGCGCAGCTGGTATTCGCGGTTGGTGACCTCGATGGTGCGCCCGCCCGCTTCCTGAAACGTGCCCTGCACGGCCGACAGGATCTGCCTGAGGGAAATCCCCCGCTCGCTGAGCAGGGGCGGAAACAGCTTCACCTGATACTGCTTTTCGAGCCCCCCCACCGAGGCGACCTCGGCGACGCCCGGAGCCGACTGCAGCGCCGGCTTGATCAGACGCTCGTGCAGCAGGCGCAGCTCGCGGAGATCGCTGGTGCCTTCGCGATCGAGGAGCGCGTACTGGTAGATCCACCCCATGCTGCTGGCGTTGGGCCCGATGGTCACGTTCGCGTCGGGCGGCAGCTGGGATCGAATGGCGTTCAGCCGATCCGTGACGAGCTGGCGGACTGCCGCACGTCGCCCGGGATCGTGCAGGATGACGTAAATGAAGGAGTACCCCATGTGCGAGGTACCGCGAATCGACTGGATGTCCGGGGAGCCGGCGAGGGATCGGATGATCGGCTCGGTCACCTCGGTTTCGATGGCCTGCGGGCTGCGGGGCCATTTCACGTACACGATGATCTGCGGGTCGGAGATGTCGGGGATCGCATCGAGCGCGGCCGTCCGAAGAGCGTAGACGCTGAGCGCGGTCAGCACCGCGGTCATGCCCCACACGACCCACCGGAAACGAATGACGTGCCTGATGATGGCGGTGATCATGCCGGGCGACCCGCTAGGATCCTTTCAGCTTGTGTTCGGCGTCGATGAAGAAGCTGCCAAAGGTGACGACCTGGTCGCCCGCCTTCAGGCCGTCGACGACCTGCGTATACAGTTCACCTTGCACGCCCGTCGTGATCTGCCTCTGCAGGTAGCGCCCTTCCGGCTGCTTCACGTACACGACGCGCGTGCCCCCGACTTCGATGATCGCCTCGTTCGGCACGGATAAGAATTCGCCCGCTTCCGTCACGATTTCGAGCACGTACCGCGCGCTGCCTTGCCGGCCTTCGGCGGCAAGGTCGGCCGACACCCTGACGCCGACGCCCGCCGGCACGACGCGGGAAACCCTGGCCTGGTACATCGATGAGCGGGATTCCGGCGCAAAGGCGCGCACGCGTTGACCGGGCTTCACCAGCGCGCCCTCCGACGCGGACACGACCGCGGTGACCGTTCTGCGGAGACCATCGACGAGGCCCGCTGTTCGCACCCAGATCTGGATGGGTCGGACAGAGGCGTCCGTCAAAGTGAGGGTAAGCTCCGTCGCCTGGGATTCGGTCAGACCGGTCGAGCGGTCGGGTGTCGGCCGGGTGTGTTCACGAACGCCCTGCGCGAGGGCGCCCGGGGCCGCCATGGCCAGGACCGCAGCCGCGGCGACGGCGAGCTTCACACAGGGAACGCGCATCTCACTGCGACCTCAGTGACAGTAGTTGTCCTTGCTGTCCATGATATGCGTCCCCCACGGGAAAAGGCCGACATTTCGCACGCGCTCGATCGCATGCGTTTTGGCATCGATGATCACCACCTCGTGGTTGGTCGATTCCGCGAGATAGATCTTCTGATCGGCGGTATCCGTCGTGGCCGTCTCGAGCTGGATGTTCGTCCCGATCTTGATGCGCCCAGCGGGCTTCAGGCTCTGCATGTCGTACACGTAGACGAAGCCGCTGGTGGAGCTGATCACGAACGCCTTTCCGCCCGCGAAGTTGACGCCGGTCATGTCGGGCCCCGCCTCCAGCGTGGCGGCCACGCTGTTTGTACGCGTATCGATAATGGAAATGGTTTCGTCGCCGTTGTTCGCGGTGATGCCGTACTTCCCGTCGTGGCTCATGTAGATGCGCCAGGGATCGCGCCCGACCCTGATGACCTTGACCACCTTGTCTTCGCGCGTGTCGATCACGCCGACCACGGCCAGATCGCTGTCGGCGGCGTACAGATACCGGCCGTCGTAGGACGGCGCGGCGATATTGATGCCCTTGATGCCGCTCAGGTATTTTCCGGGGTCCAGCTTCGCCACACCGGGGACCTCGGCAATCTGGATCTTCTTGAGGAGCTCGTGGCGCCTGACGTCGACCACGCCCACCCAATGGGCGCCGTAGTTGCCGACATAGGCCTTCGATCCATCGGGCAGAAACGTGACGTTGAGCGGCTCCACGAATCCCGGAATCGTCTTGATCTTGCTCAGCGACTGCATGTCGATCACCGAGATGGAGTCGCCGTCCGGGTTGCCCTGGTAGTACCAGCGGCTATCGGGCGAGAAGGCCAGGTGTTCAGGGGCGATATCGGTGGGAATCACCTTCACGAGCTGCAGCGTGCGCGTGTCGATGATGAACGCCTTGTTCGCCCGTGTGCCGCCGGTGACGACGTACCGGCCGTCGGGCGACATCATCACCATGTGGGGATTGACGTTGTTCCCCAGGAACACGCTGCCCACCATCTTGCGCGTCTTGATGTCCATGAACGCGATGTCGTTCGAGTCGCGGTTCACGATCATCACGACCGACGTCGGATCGCTGATCTTGACGCCCTGGGCGTGCAGTCCGCTGGCCAGCGCCGCGAGAACGACGGCGCCGAGTCCACCGGCAGCGAGTGAGAGTGGTCGCGGTCTGGACATGTTTCCTGCTCCTGATCATCGCCGAAATGCTAGAACGCTGCCTGAAGGCGGACTCCGGGCAGCAGGTATCCGAACTTGGCGTCGACGCCCGGCGCGTCGAGGACGTGCGTCAGGTGGAAGGATAATCGAAGCCTCTCGGTCAGGTGGAAGTTGTAAAAGCCTTCCGCCAGCTTCTCACGCTCACCAGAGGCCAGCTCCATCTGCGCGTACCCCACGCCCCAGGTATCCTGGGGATTGAAGATGAGCCCGCTCTGAAACCCGACGCCGGCGCTGTAGAAGTGATCCCGCCCGAGATCGCCTTCCTGGGTTCCGTAGCGTCCGAAGAGCGCGACAGCCGGGCTGAGCTTCTGGTCGACGCTCACCCCGATGCCCTTCCGCGTCGTCGCGGACGAGTTGTCCGTGCGGAACCAGACGCGATAGGTCCCTTCCGGGAGCGCGAGCGGCGTAAACGTGTAGCCGGCCTCGGTCAAGGTGTACATCGATTCCGACAGGTTCGTCGCCTCGGTGTTGCTCTGCTGCAGGCCGAACTTGAACCGGAATCCCGTCTTCGCGTCGAACTCGGCCGCCACGCCCGTTCCGTTGCTGGCGAGACCGAGCATCTGATTGTTCACGAGCGCGTCGCTCAGGAACTGGGTGCTTTCGTCGTTGGCCACCGCATTCGCGTCGAAGTAATTCGTCAGATCGAGCCGTCCCGCCGTGAGGGCCAGCCGCTGACCGAAGAGCTCCGTTCGGAGCCACGCCTCGCGCAGGTTCAGCTCGTTCTGACGGACCAGGCGCGCGGTGTACCCGTTCAGCAGCGTGAGCGTCGGGATCTCCGCGTCGGGCGGCGATCCGCTCAAGCCGACGATGTCGGCGAAAAAGAGCGTGTTTTGCGCCAGCCCGGCCGTGAAGAACAGATCCGCCGACGCCAGGGCGTAGGCGTGATTGTGCGCCAGGCTTGACAGCCCTTGCGTCCGGCCCGCTACCTGCGTGCCGATCGCCGCGTCCACGCCGACCGAGACGCTTCGCTTCCCCGCCTCTTCCAGCGCCTCCTCGATCTTCTCACTGATGGTCTGCCGGCGGTACACCCGCTCCCGCCGATAGGTCACGGCCGGCTTGGCTCCGGGGACAGGCTCGTCGTGTTCGTTACCGCTGTCATCCACGAAGACTTCGACACGACGGACGCGCGTCTCTGGCTCGGACAACACCGTGGTCGATTCCAGGTCACTGATGCGCTGCTCCAGCGTCGCGATCTTCTGCAGCAGTTCCAGGCGCTCGCCCTCGGCGGCCTGCGCGGCGGACGCCGCGTTCAGGACAATATCGACCTGCACGGAGCGGTCGGCCGCCACGTCGATGCCGCGTTGCCTGAATGCCGTCAGGCCAGCCAACACAATCGACAGGTCGTACTTTCCTATCGGCAGGGCTTCAAACGCGTACGCACCCTCGGCATCCGTCGTCGCCGTGAACTGAGCGCCATTTTCGGCGTGCACGGCTGTGACCGTGGCATCGACGACGCCGGCTCCGCTGGCATTCCTGACGCGACCCGTGACGGCTCCGCGATGGTCGGCCATGTTCATCTGGGCCGGCATGGCCGGTGGTTGCGCGGCAGCGGTCGAGCCGCACAGCACGAGCGCCGCCGCCACCCTCGCGAGGTCAGTACACATCTTGATGATCTTACGAAGACGGACCCGATCATGCATCTGAAGATTTCCTGAACGATTCGTCAGAGAACCCCTGGCTACTCCCGACGATCGGCAGCAGATCGCCCACTCCGCGTGTGAAGGTGTGTGCATGACGTTGACAGGCGCGCAGGCCGGGCGGACAATGCAGGGCATGGGTCGTCGCCTCCGGGCGCTCACCAGTGCGTGGATCGTGGCGGGGATGTTCTCCTCGGCATTGGCAGCGTGTACTGCTGAAGCCGCGATGCCCGAGATGGCTCAGATGGCGTGCTGCAAGGCGGGCCATCACACCTGCGCGCAGGACGGCACGCCGGCGGAGTGTTGCGAGAACAATTCGACGCCGCAGCCGCAGTGGACCACGGTCGCCAAGACGGATTCGCTGAAGGCGCCGGCCCGTGTGTTTCTGACCCTCTTCACGCCTGCCCGTCTGCTCGGCGACCGCGCGTCGCTGGTCGCGCCCCTGCGTGTCGGCAGCACGTCGCCCCCAACCCGGCCGCTCGGCCCGCCGGTCTACATCGCTTTTTCCACGCTCCTCATCTAGTCGTTCCCTGACCCGTTTCTGACGCGCGGCCGCTGGGGACACGAGTGTGTCCCGGAAGGGCGACGCCCGCGCGTGGTCGTGGTGTCGGTGGTTCGACACGTGACAGGGGCAGGTTCTCATGAGAAATCGGATCGTCTGCGTCGCCATGGCCTTGATGTTCTGTGCGTCGTCTCGGACCGCCGTCGGCCAGCCGTCCTCGCCGCCCGCTGTTAGGGACGGTTCACAGTTCACAGTTGACAGTTCACAGGCTGTCAACCGTCAACTGTCGACTGTCAACGAAGGGACGCCCCAACTGCCACAGCACGCGCGCGAAGAAGGACCGCCGCTGTCGCTGAAGGCCGCGCTCGAGGAGGCCGCGGCGCACAACGCGGAGCTGCTGGCGCTCCGCGCCCAGCTCGAGGTGACCCGCGAGCGACCAGCCCAGGAGCGCTCGCTTGCGCCGCCGATGCTCGAGGCGAACCTCTGGCAGTGGCCGATCAATTCGCTGAATCCCGCGAACACGAACATGTACATGTTCACGGTCGGACAGGAGCTGCCGGGCCGGGGGAAGCGGCGGCTTCGAGAGGCTGTCGCCGGAAAGGACATCGCACTGGCCGAGAGCGATGTCAGGATTCGAGCCGTTCGGATTGCCAACGAGATCAAGCAGGCGTACGCGTCCTTGTTCGTGGCGAGGAAGGCGGTCGAGATTCATCTGGCAGACATCGATCTGCTGCGGCACCTGGCAGACGTGTCCCAGGCGAAGTACGCGGCGGGTCGCCTCCCGCAGCAGGACGTCCTCAAGCCGGTCGTGGAGCTCTCGAAGATGCACGGCGATCTCCTCATGTTCGACGAACAGGCGAACATCGCGAGCGCGCGCCTCAACGTGCTGCTGAACCGGGCGCCGGAAGCGCCGATCGGGCCGCTCGTTGAACAGCTGGAGCAGAGGCTCCTGCCTGCCCCGGCCGATCTCCAGCGCCTCGCGATCGATCGGCAACCGGACCTGCAGCGGGCCCGGCTCGAAATCGAGCGGTCGGAGGCAGAGCTCGCTTCCGCACGGCTGGAGTACAAGCCGGATTTCACGATCCAGGGTGGGTACCTGGTGATGCCCCATCAGACCGATGCGCTGCTGGCGAGCGTCGCGGTGACGTGGCCGCGAGCGCCGTGGTCGCGCGGTAAGGTCGACGCCCGTATCGCGGAGCTGACGGCATCGCTCGCGGCGGCCCGGGCGCGCACGCGTGCCATGGAGAACACCGTCAGGCTCGCCGTCCAGGAAGCGTTCGTGCGCGCGAAATCCGCCCAGGATCGGGCGGCCCTCCTGCGGACGACGGTCCTCCCGCAGGCGAGGCAGACGCTGGATGTCTCGCGCGTGGGGTACCAGACCGACCGGGTCGACTTTCAGGCCGTCATCGACAACGAACGCAGCTGGCTCTCGTCCCAGCTGGATTACGTCCGCGCGGTGAGCGACTTCGAACAGGCGATCGCCGATCTCGCCGGGGCGGTCGGTGCGGATCTGCCGGCCGGCACGACCGCCGTCGTGGCCGGGATGGAAGCGGGCGCGCGATGAGACGACGCGCGCCGCTGCTGCTGCTGACAGTCCTCGTGGTCCTGGTGGCCCTGGCCGCGGGTCTGTACCTCGCTCGCACCCGCTCGGAGGTCGCTCGGCCAACCGGGCCGCCGGAGACCTCGCCGCCGTCTTCGACAGCCCGAGGCGAGGTCACAATCGATCTGCGGCGTCAGCAACTGGCCGGCGTCAGAACGGTACGGGTCGCTCGTGAGCCGCTCGATCACGCCGTGCGGGTGGTTGGTCTCGTTCGCTATGACGAGACCAGGCTCGCGGATGTCAACGTCAAGGTCGAAGGGTGGATTCGCGACCTGTACGTCGATTACACGGGCCAGGCGATCCAGAAGGGCCAGCGGCTGTTCACCCTCTACAGCCCGGACCTTCTCGCCACGCAGAACGAATACCTGCTCGCCTTGAGCGCCCGCGATCAGCTCCAGCAGTCGACCATTCCGGACGCTCGCCAGCGCGCGGACGCGCTCGTCGCGTCGGCCCGGCAGCGTCTGGCCCTCTGGGATCTGCCAGCCGAGGACCTTCTCGCGCTCGAACAGAACCGCCAGGCCCAGGAAGCCATCGTCGTCCGGTCGCCGGTCGATGGGTTCGTGATCGAGAAGCAGGCCCTGCAGGGTCTCCATGTGGTGCCCGGACAGAGCTTGTACAAGGTCGCCGACCTGTCGACCGTCTGGGTCGAAGCAGGGGTGTACGAAAACGAGCTCGCATCCCTGCGCCTCGGCCAGTCCGCGATCGTCACGGTCGACGCGTACCCCGGCGAGCAGTTCACCGGTCGCATCATCTACATCTACCCGTATCTGGACGAGAGCACGCGTACGAACAGGGTGCGCGTCGCCTTTGCCAATCCGGGCGGCCGTCTCAAGCCGGGGATGTACGCCGATGTCCAGCTCAGAATGCGCGGAGGCACGGGCGTGACCGTGCCGACCGATGCCGTCCTCGACTCTGGCGCCGAACAGATCGTGTTCGTGGCACAGGGCGAAGGCCGGTTCGAGCCGCGAACCGTGAAGACCGGCCGCCGCTTCGGCGATACCACCGAGATCCTCGCCGGCGTGAAGGAAGGCGAGCTCGTGGCCACGGGCGCGACCTTCTTCCTCGACTCCGAGAGCCAGCTCCGCGCCTCGCTCCGGGGATACCAGGCCGCGACGCCTCCGGCCGGATCGGCCGCGGCCCCGCGCGTCGAGATCACCTTCCGCGCCCTGTCGGACCCGCCGAGGACCGGCGAGAACCGGTTCGAAGCGACGGTGAAGGACGCCGAGGGAAAGCCGGTCGACGATGCCGAGGTGAGCGTGCAGTTTTTCATGCCGGCGATGCCGACGATGAACATGCCGGCGATGCGCAGCGAGGCCAGGCTGTCGCCGGCCGGGAGCGGCGTCTATCGCGGAATGGGGCAACTGATGACGGCCGGCCGGTGGGATGTGACGGTGACCGTCAGCCAGGCGGGACAACGGCTCGGAAGCGGGCAGTTCGCGATTGCGGCGAAATAATGATCGAACGAATCATCGACTGGTGTGCGTCCAATCGGTTCCTGGTGTTCACGGGGACCGTGATCCTCACGGGCTGGGGCATCTGGGCGATGACCCGGACACCGCTCGACGCCGTGCCGGACATCTCCGACGTGCAGGTGATCGTCTCGACCGAGTGGATGGGTCGCAGCCCCGACCTCATCGAGGATCAGGTCACCTATCCCATCGTGAGCGCCCTGATTTCGACGCCTCGGGTGAAAGCCGTTCGCGGCTTCACCGATTTCGGCGTCTCGTATGTCTACGTCATCTTCGAGGATGGCACGGACATGTACTGGGCGCGCAGCCGCGTGGTGGAGTACCTGCAGGGCATCCGCGGACAGCTGCCCGACGGCGTGAACCCGGCGATCGGACCGGATGCGACCGGTGTCGGCTGGGTCTTCGAATACGCGCTGGTCGACGACACGGGCCAGCACAGCCTCGCCGATCTGCGCAGCTTCCAGGACTGGCATCTGCGCTACTGGCTGGCGTCGGTCCCCGGCGTCGCCGAAGTGGCGAGCATTGGAGGGTTCGTCAAGCAGTACCAGGTCAACGTCGATCCCAACAAGCTGGCCGCCCGCGGGTTGGGTCTGAAGCAGGTCATCGACGCGATCAAGATGAGCAACAACGACGTCGAGGGCCGGCTCCTGGAGTTTGCCGGCCGCGAGTACATGGTCCGCGGCCGCGGCTACCTGACGTCGGTCGGCGACATCGAGAGCGTCTCGCTGGGCGCCGACGCGCGGGGGACGCCCATCCGCGTCCAGGACGTGGCGCAGGTCCGGCTCGGACCGGACATCCGCCGCGGGGTCGCCGAGCTCGACGGCAAGGGCGAAGTGGTCGGCGGCATCATCGTCATGCGCTTTGGCGAGAATGCGCTCCGCGTCATCGACGGCGTGAAGGCCAAACTGGAAGAAGTCCAGCGCTCGATGCCGGCGGGCATGAAGATCGTTCCCACGTACGACCGCTCGTGGCTCATCGGCGAATCGATCAAGACCCTCCGCCGGACGCTTCTCGAAGAGGCGATTGTCGTCTCGACCGTGATCCTCATCTTCCTGTTTCATGTTCGATCGGCGCTGATTCCGATCCTCGCGCTGCCGGTTGCCGTGCTGGCGTCGTTCATCCCGATGTATTACCTCGGCGTGACGTCCAACATCATGTCGCTCGGCGGGCTGGCGCTCGCGATCGGCGTCCTGGTCGATGCCTCGATCGTCATGGTCGAGAACGCGTACCGCCACGTCTCGGAAGACGGGCCGGCGCGCGACGATTCAGCCGCCGGAGCCGGCACCGCCGCGGCCGAGGGGACGGTGCCGTACGAGCAGCAGCCGCGCGTCATCATCGGCGCCGCGCAGCAGGTGGGGCGGGCCATCTTCTTCTCGCTGGCCATCATCGTGGTTTCGTTCGTCCCGGTATTCCTGCTCGAGGCGCAGGAAGGGCGGATGTTCCGGCCGCTGGCGTTCACGAAGACCGCCGCGATGGTGGCGGCATCGGTCCTGTCGATCACGGTCGTCCCCGTGTTGATGACGATCTTCATCCGCGGCCAGCGGCTCAGGCCCGAATCCCGCAACCCCGCCTCGCGATTCTTCGCGTGGCTGTACGAGCCGATCATCCGCGTGGCGCTCGAGTGGAAGTGGGCCGCGCTGCTGGTGAACTTCGCCGTCGTCCCCCTGACCGTCCCGTTGCTGTTCGTGATCGGCAGCGAGTTCATGCCGCCGCTGTATGAAGGGTCGCAGCTGTATATGCCCACGTCGCCGCCGGGACTGTCGATTACCGAGGCGACCCGGCTCCTGCAGGTGCAGGACCGGATCCTGCGGACCTTCCCGGAGGTCGAACAGGTCTTCGGGACCGTGGGCCGGGGCACGACGCCAACCGACAACTCGCCAATGGGAATGGTGAATACCATCGTCTCGCTGAAGCCGCGCGAACAGTGGCCGGCCGGCACGACCATCGAGACGCTCCAGGCGGACATGGACGCCGCGCTGCAGTTCCCCGGATTTCCGAACGTATGGACACAGCCTATTCGAAACCGGCTCGACATGCTGCTGACCGGCATCAAGACCCCGGTAGGCATCAAGATTCTCGGATCCGATCTGAATGAGATTCAGCGGATCGGCGGAGACATCGAGCATGCGCTCCAGAACGTTTCCGGCACCCGCAGCGTCTACGCAGAACGGGTCGCTCAAGGTTACTTCACCGACATTCGAATCGATCGGGAAGCCATCGCGCGGTACGGGCTCGTGATCGGCGATGTGGAAGACGTCATCGAGTCGGCGATCGGCGGCCAGAACATCACGCGGACGATCGAAGGACGCGAACGCTATCCCGTCAACGTCCGGTACCAGCAAGGCTTTCGCGACACGCTGCCGGATTTGCAGCGCGTGTTCGTCAAAGCGCCCTCGGGCGCCCAGATTCCGCTGGGCCAGCTCGCCGAGATTACGCTGACCACCGGTCCGGCGATGATCCGCGACGAGAACGGCCAACTCGCGGCGTACGTCTACGTCGATACCGGCACGAGCGATATCGGCGGGTACGTGGACCTGGCCAAGGCCGCGATCGCGACGCACGTGACGCTGCCAGCGGGCTATACGCTGCTGTGGACGGGCCAGTATGAATTCCAGCTGCGCGCGCGCGAGCGGTTCAAGCGGCTCATCCCGCTCGTGTTCTTCATCATCTTCGTGCTGCTGTACATGACGTTCCACTCGGCCGCCGAAGCCGCGATCGTGATGCTGTCGGTCGTGTACGCCATGACCGGCGGCGTGATCCTGCAGTGGCTGCTCGGGTACAACTTCTCGGTCGCGGTCTGGGTCGGTTACATCGCGCTGTACGGGGTCGCCGTGCAGACGGGGGTCGTGATGGTCGTGTGCCTGCACGAAGCGCTCGACAGGCGGCTGCGGCAGGGCGGCACGATCACCGAGGCGGACATCCGTCAGGCGACGATCGCGGGATCGGTGCTCCGTCTGCGGCCCAAGCTCATGACGGTGAGCGTCGTGATGGCGGGTCTGGTCCCGATTCTGTGGAGCGCCGGCGTCGGGTCGGACGTCATGAAACCGATCGCGGCCCCAATCGTGGGCGGGATGATCACATCCACGATTCATGTCCTCGTCATCACCCCGGTGATCTTCTACATCGTGAAGGTTCACGCGCTGCGCAAGGGCAGGCTGAAGCCGTCGTGGGTACCCCCGTCAGGACGGTGAGTTAGTCACCACTCGGCTCCTAGGAGCCAGAGCGGCGCGCCGGTTCTAAGGCGTCCGCACTAAGCGCTGCCAGTGCCGTCGCAGCCTGCGCCAGGCCGGCGCGATGGTCGTCACGCTCGAGACAATGCCCCCGACGCTCAGGACGATGACGACAATGTCCCAGAGCGGCCGGCGGTAGTACAGAAAGGGAAAATCAAGACTGTGGAACCCGTGGTACAGCCACCGGTTGACGCGCGTGAGGCGCTCCTCCTTCCGCGCGATCGCTCCGCGCTTCGCGTCGAGGTAGAGCCACGTGCGCTGCGGATCCGCGAACCGCACGCGCAGCACCGGGAGCGCCAGCTCGCCGGCGCGGTCGTAATAGTAAGCGTCGTACTCGTCGATCCATCGCGCCTCTTCGACCGCGACGCCCGGCATGGCGGCATGCGCGGCCGCGAGCACGTGTGAACGGTCGAGCTCAGGGCGGGCTCCAGCCTGCGGCGCGATCGCCGGCACGACGGCCTTCTGTGCCGCGAAATAGGATTCTCCCAGCAGCTGTACGAGGTCGAGCTCCTTCGGCGCGTGGCTCGCCAGCGCCGCGATGGCGGCTCGAACGCCGTCGGTGGTCAGCTCGTCCAGCCGCAGCGGCCCGCCGGCGACGGCCTCGGCCTGCTGTCGGCTCGGCGATGTCGGGGGATGCCAGTCCCAGGGTGACATCGACAGCAAGCCGCTGAAGATCCAGGTGAACGTCGTGAGCCCGAAGACGAGGCCGGCGTAGTGATGCCACGCCATCCATCCGGCGTAGGGCGAGTGGGACTGGACACGCTTGAGGCGGAACCGGCCGCTTGGCGAAAGGCGCCAGATTCCCCAGACCAGCCCGGACAGGCACATGACGCTCCCGGCAATGGACGCCCAGATAATCGACTGGGTCCACAGCCCGGCCTGGCGCCGGAACGGGGTGAAGTAGAGCCAGTGGGTGACCGCCCCCGCGTACGCCCAGCGCCGGTCGCGGCGCGTGGTCTTCATCACCGGCTCGCCGGTCTGATCGGAAACGTAGAAGTACGTGTCGGCAGGATCGCCAAGCGCGATCCGATGCAGCGGCATCATGCGGACGCTACCGAAGGTCCACTGGTCGGGCTCGGTCAGGTACGCGTCATAGCGGAGGCTCGAATCGTGTCCGGGACCAAAGCGACGGACCTCTGCGATCGCCTCATCCCTGCTCACCTCGAGCAAAGCGCTTCCATCGTCGGCGAACACGGTCGTCCACCCACCACCCGCGAAGAACCGATACACGGGACGGGCGCCACGCATCCCCACACGGACGCGCTGGGGGGAAACGCCGATTTCATTCGCTGCTTCGGCGGGCGACCGCCGCGCGGTAGAGAAATCGAGGGCAGGCCGGTGCGCGTCCCGTTCGGCCGGGCTCAGCCGCGGCATGCCCGCGTACATCATGACGATGCCGGAGACGAACCACGCCACAAACAGCACGCACCCCGCGATGCCCAGCCAGCGGTGCGTGTAGATGACGATCCTGCGCCAATCGAACAGCAGCAACCGGGTTGCACCCCCGAGCGATTATCTGAACAGCAGCGACGTCGTCAAGAGGATCTGCCGGGGACGCCCCGGATCCACCGTTTCGTTGCCGCCGCTCCAGTAGTACGGCTCATTGAGCAGGTTGTGGGCCGACAGGGTGAGCCGAAGCGGACCCCGCCGCCACGACACGGCCGCGTCGACGAGCGTGTACGGATCGATGATGAACGTGTTCTCTCGATCGGTCGCCGTGTCGCCCACATGTTTGACGTCGAGGGTCGCGCTCATGACGGACACGGGCGTGACGGTCACTCCCCAGTTGACAACGCGGTTCGGCGAAATTGCAAGGCGGTTGCCGGTGAGCGCAACGTCCGCCCTCGGATCCGCAGAGTCTTGAATCACGAAGTCGCCGAAGCGGTTCCGATAGAACGACGCGTTGGCATAGGCTGATACCTTCGGGGAAATCGCCCAGCTCATCCCCGTCTCAACTCCCTTGTATTTCAGCTCCCCGGAGTTGGTCGGAAGGAAGAACGGTCCCTGGCGCACGCTGAGCACGACACCATTCTCCGTCATCTGGAAGTAGGTCGCTTCCAAAGACACGCGGCCGCCAAGCACGCTCCCTTTGAGACCGACTTCGTAATTCTCGATGTTCTCCGGTTCGATCTGCTCCGCCACGTTGGCCGGCGTCAGACCGGAAGGGCGGCGCGGCGGAAGAAACGCCTGAGAGTACCCGCCGTAGAGATTGACCGTCAGAGGGCTGTTGGCGTCGACACCTGCCAGCTTGACCGTTGCGCTGACCTTCGGACTAAAGGCCTCGAACGTCTTATCGAGCCTGAGGCCGGTTCCCCGCTGGTTGTCGAGCGCCAGGCGGTCGTAGCGCCCCGCCCCCGTGAGGATCACGCGGGATGCCGGTTCGACCATGTACTGAAAGAACAAGCCCGTGACGGCCAAGTGATACACCCTGGGGGCAGGAACAAACGAGATCCACTCGCTCCTGGCCGGTATCACGGGATTCAGATAGTTGATCGTGAAGCCGTCCTCGTTGTCCTCAGTGGAGATGAACTCCTGCGTCAGATTCCCGCTGTTATGTTCGTACGATCCCCCGACGATCAGCGAGTTCTTGACGCGTCCGCGATTCGGCGTCAACTCGAGCCTCAGCTCCTGATAGAAGATGTCTTCGTCCGTCTGCTGACTGAACGGCAGCATCGTCAGGGTGTGATTGACGAGATCGAATGGCGAGCCAATCACATCTCCGTCGTCGATGAACTTGTATTGGATCGCCCGGTAGCCGAAAACCTCCACGGCCTTCGCCCAGGGAGCGAACTGCCGCGTATAGTTCAGCGTCACGCGTCCTTCCTCCTGGTGGTAGTTCGGGCCGGGATTGTTGAAGCTGGTCAGCCGGCCGAAGCGGGGATCGATGTCGTGGAGAAGACGCCCGTCCACGAACGGTTCGTTGGTCGGCGTGCTGTCGTCGGAGCGCACGCGGTTGAGGGTGATGAATCCAAACGATTTGGAGTCGGGCGCGAACGTGAGCTTCCCGAAGAGCGCCCACTTGTCGATAAGGAAATCGCCGGTCTTCGATTCGTAGAAGCCGGTGTTCCGCTCTTTCGCGGCCGACACGTAGTAACCGCCCCACTGGCCCACGGGTCCCGAGGCTTTGGCGACGCCTTTCGCGGTCCCGAATTGGCCGCCCGTGAAATCAACGCCGAACTGCGGCTCCGGCGTCGGGTCGGCGGTCCGCACGTTCACGGAGCCACCGATAGCCGTGCGTCCGTACAGCGCCGAGTTGGGGCCGCGAACGACCTCGACGCTGTTCGCGTCGTGGATGGGCAGCGCCACCACGCGGGCGCTGTTGCGCGAGTCGACTTGAGGGACGCCGTCGACGAGGAGCAAGGTATTCGTGAACTCGTTGTCGTCCCGCGGCATCCCGCGGAGTTGCACCGACTCGAACGACCCGAGCTGCGTGGCCACGACCGCGCCAGGAACCCGTGAGATCGCCTGCACCAGCGTCTGATCGCCTCGACGGTCGATCGTGGCGCGGTCCACGATATCGGCCTGCGCCGCCACGTCGCCCATACGGAGCGGCGTTTTCGTGGCGGTCACCTGCACCCGCTCCAAAATATTAGGCGTGACGTCGAGCTCGATGGTCACCTGCGCAGCGCCGTTCGCCTGAACCTGAACGCCGGGGGCGCGCAGCTCCAGAAAGCCAGCGGCCACCGTCACGAGCGCCACCTGACCCGCCGGTACGCCGTCGATCCGGAAGCGTCCGACCGCGTTGGCAGCAGCGGTCAGCCCCGTGCCCTCCACCGAGACGACGGCCTCTCCCACGGGCCGGCCGCTTTCGCGCGCGACAACCGTTCCGGTAATCGTCCCGGTCTGTGCTCGAGCGGCTGTCAGCATACCGTCGCCTCCGATTCCGCCGATCACCAGCAGCGCCAGATGCACGATGCGCCGGCACGCTGCCGAATACCCTGTGATGCGTGACTCTTCAATCATCGATGCCTCCGCGAGGCCGGGAAGGTCCGGCCGTGAGGATGCTAGTGCGGCGAATACACGTCCGCATCAGAAGAGTTTCTGAATTCTCTGTCAGGGATCTGGCAGGACCGGCGGGTCGATGGGATCGGTTAGATCGGCGCCTTTTCGGCGCCGGTATACGCAACGTCGACCTGGGCCGTCCCGCCGGCGGTGACGCGCACGGGGCGAGTGAGGCTGCCGTATCGCTCGTGCCAGGTCTGAATCGTATACGTCCCGGCCGGCACGTTGGCGATCTCGAACGCGCCGCCCATGCCGCTCACCGCGAAGTACGGATGACTGACCACGCCGATGTACGACGTCATCCAGCGATGCACGTCGCACTTGAGCCGCAGCATGATCTCTTCGTCCCTGAGCCGAAACTGGTGCAGCATGCCTGCCCCGGGCTGACCGACGTTGAAGCCGTTGGGGCCGGCCGACAGGCTGTGCACGTTGTGGAACATCGGGTCGCTGTTGCGGACCTGCAGCGTTTGACCGACCCGGGCGCCGACGACGCGGGGCGTATAGATGCACGAGCGCTGATCGATCGTCACCGGCTCGGCTGGAGGGGCCGTGCGAGGGAACGATCCCTGGAGGCGGACAAAGGCATTACTGAGGCCGCCATCCGCGCTCGTGACAACTTCTTCCTGAACGACGCGCCTCCCCGGATTCATCTTGACGCACATCGGATCGAGGCCCATGCGGATGACGGTATTGCCCGGCGATTGTCCGGTGAGTCGAACGCGGCCCTTGATCGTTCCGACGTTTCCTGGCGCCGCAGCCGTACTGACACGGCTGCCCGCCACCGCGGCCGCAAGGAGCGCGACACTCACCGACAGCGCAAGGCGACCGGTTGTCACTGCGTCTTTGCCGGCCCGTATCCCGGCGGCAGCACCTGGTTGGGATACCAGTAGTTCGAATGGCAGTTCTCGCACGCCAGCTCGATCCGCTCGCCGACCTCGAACAGCTTTGGCGCGTCCTTGGCGTCGATGGCCTGCAGCGCTTCCAGGCCCGCTTCACGCAGGCTTTTGGCCCTCGCGATCCACCCTGGTATGTCCTTGCTGATCAGCGCGTCCATCTCTTCGGGTTCCAGTTCCACTCCCGGGGCTTCGGATTTTTCTCCCGGTCGAGCGACGTGACGACCTGGCACCATCAAGAGGTTTGTGGCCTCGACCAGCCGGAGCGCGCCGTGCCGCGCGGCGATCCATTCCTCTTCGGTCTTCGGCGCTTTCTCCACGATCCCCTGGTCGGTCACGACAGTCGTCACCGCCTCCCACACGACGTCGGCGGACGGATCGATAAGGGACAGCATCAGATCCTTGACGGTGGCCGTCGGCGCGTAGTCGGGCTCAGCGGCGCCCTGTTGAGGGCGATTCTGACATCCGTTCCCAAACACGAGCGACGAGGTGAACAGGGCAAGGCCCAGGGACAGAAGCCAGGGAAACTGTCGCATGACTGATCCTTCCGGAAAAGTGGACGGTTATGTGACTATACGCCCGTTCCTGAACCTACAGAAATCCTAGTGCATCGCGCCGGGGGCCGGCACCTGAAGAGTTTCTGAATTGTCTGTCAGGGACCCGGCAGGTCGTGTGGCGCTATCATAGTGGTACCGAACGGCGGAGAGAGGAAACACCCATGCGGTCCAAGCTGTGCGTCCTGCTGATTGCCGGCGTGCTCTCCTGCGTTGCCCCGGGGGTCTCCGCACACCATTCGTTCGCGAGCACCTACCGGGAGAACGAGGTGATGGCGATCGAGGGCGACCTGGTCGAGATCATCCGCCGCCATCCTCATTCATACCTCCATGTGAAGGCGCCGGACGGCGGTCGGCACATGCGTGTGTGGGCGGTGGAATGCGGGAGCGTCAGCCAGATTCGCCTCCAGAGGCTCATCGAACAGACGCTCAAGCCGGGGGACCACGTGGTCGTCACGGGAAGCCCGGGGCGGGACGCCGGCGCCTGGCGGCTGCGCCTACGCACGATCGTTCGGCCGCGAGACGGATGGCGCTGGAGTGACGCCGATCGATGATCAATCCTGACGGATCGACAGGCGATCGATCGGCTTCACCTTTGAAGCGGTCGGCCGACGATCGCGCCCGGCTCCGCGTCCTGGTGGTCGAAGATGAAGAGAAGGTCGCCAGCGCGCTGCAGGAAGGGCTCGACGGCGAGGGATACGACGCCGTCATCGCGCGCACCGGCGAGGACGCGTTCTTCCTCGTCAGCACCGAGGCGTTCGACGTCGTGCTCCTCGATCTGACGCTGCCGGGCCGGGACGGGTTTCAGATCCTCGCCGCGCTCCGGCAGCAGGGCCGCGAGACGCGCGTCCTCGTCCTGACGGCCCGCGACGCGCTCGAGGATCGGGTGAAGGGGCTCGACGGCGGCGCCGACGACTATCTCGTCAAGCCTTTCGCGTTTGCCGAGCTGCTCGCGCGCATCCGCGCCATGGTGCGGCGCGGCCGCGTGACGGCGGCCCCGCGCCTGGCGGCCGGCGATCTGGAAATGGACCTCTGGACGCGCAAGGTGTCGCGGGCGGGGCGGGCGATCGATCTCACCACGCGCGAGTTCGAGTTGCTCGAACACCTCCTGCGGTTCGAAGGCCAGGTCGTGTCGCGCGAGACGCTCGCACGCGAGGTCTGGCGCGAGAAGGCCCGCACGTTGACGCTCGACAACGTCATCGACACCCACGTCGCCCGCCTTCGGAAGAAGGTCGACGCGGACCAGGCCGTCAAGCTGATTCACACGATCCGGGGCGTCGGTTTCATGATCCGGGAGGGCGAAGTATGAAGGCGTGGTCGCGTCCCCTCAGCGTGCGCATCCGACTGACACTCTGGCACGTGGCCGTCATGGTCGTCGTGCTGGCGGTGTACGCGGCTGGCGTGTTCGCGTTCGTCAGCCGCAGCGTTTCGCATGCGCTCGACGGCCGGCTGCGCGGCGACTTCACATGGGCGGCGGAAATGTGGGAGCAGCGGCCCGACGGGACGCTGACGTGGTTCGAGGCCGACGACGCCACCGAGGACGAAGACAAGCCGTGGCTGCAGGTCTGGAGCCGGAAGGGGGAACTGCTGTTCCGCACCGCGGCGGCCAAGCGGATCCCGGTCCCGCAGAGCGCGGAGCTCGCCTCCCACGCCAACGGCCAGATCGTCCCGGTTCCCGCGGAGGGTACCGCGGTGCGCGTGCTCAGCCGGGCCACGACGATAGGCGGCCAGGGCGTCGTCATCCAGGTCGCGCGCTCCGAGGCGTCGCTGCGCGAGGAGCTTCGTGATCTGGTGCTCTTCCTCGCGCTCGGACTCCCCTTCGGCGTCGCGGCGGCCGGCGTGGGCGGGTACGCGCTCGCGCGCGGCGCGTTGACGCCGCTCGAGCGGATGGCCGATCGCGCCCGGTCGATTAACGCCGCGCGGCTGAAGGACCGGCTGCCGGTCGAGAACCCGCGCGACGAGCTGGGGCGCCTGGCGACCGTGTTCAACGACACGCTGGGCAGGCTCGAGGGATCGTTCCAGCAGATGGAACACTTCACAGCCGACGTGTCCCACGAGCTCAGAACCCCGCTGACGGCCATTCGGACGGTCGGCGAAGTCGGTTTGCGGGAGGGGCGCAGCCCGGACGCGTATCGCCGCATCATCGGGAGCATGCTCGAAGAGGCGGATCGGCTGACGTGTCTGATCGATCGGCTGCTGACCCTGTCGCGGACCAGCGTGGGGCCGGCGCAGCTCTGCAGCGAGGTGGTCGATTTGCGGGGCCTGGCGGACGATGTCGCGTCGCACCTGAGCGTGCTCGCTGAGGAAAACGGCCAGTCGATTGTCGTCGATCACGTGGGCGCGCCGTGGTGCGAGGGCGATCGGCTGATGCTGCGGCAGGCGTTGATCAATCTCGTGGACAACGCGATCAAGTACAGTCCGGCGGACAGCGAAATTCTGGTTCGGGTCGCGGACGCCCAGACCGGCCCGACACTCGAGGTCAGCGACAGGGGGCCCGGGATCGCGCCCGAGCGCCGCGCGCGGATCTTTGAGCGCTGCTACCGGGTCTCGCCGGGAAACGAGAGCCGGGGCGCCGGCCTGGGGCTGTCCATCTCGAAGTGGGCGGTCGAGGCGCACCGCGGGCACTTGAGCTGGGAACATCGAGCCGGCGGCGGCAGCACGTTCCGCATCACGGTGCCGCCAGCGGGCGGCGATCTCCTGGCTGCCGCGGGCTAGGCGGCCGTTCATCGCGCGGGCCTGCGACGCGCGGGGCCGGAGACGTATTACACTAGCCGCTGCCTCCCGCACGCGCCCGTAGCCCAACTGGATAGAGCGTTGGCCTCCGGAGCCAAAGGTTGCAGGTTCGAGCCCTGCCGGGCGCACCATCCTTCGCTCGATTGAAACTCGAGTGAGCCATGACTACGCTGCGGATTTCCGGCACCGAGTGGAGAAATCCCGCCAATCTGACCCAGCAGCGGATTGAAGGTGCGGAAAACACGTTTATTTTCCAGGCCTGCCCGCGGCGTGTTGGTTGGCGTCTTTCTTGCACGCAGGACAGCGAGCATTCCGTGTTTCGAGTCGCTGTACTTTCCGTCGTGCTGACACTGGCAGTTGGGCCGAACGCCTCGCTGCTGTGTAGAACACGGTGTGACCAGAAGGCGGCAGCCGCGAGCGGCTGCCACCACGAGGAACTGACCGGTTCCGCGATCGTGGCTGGCGACGACGGCTGCGACCACGTGGTGCTCGGCGTTGCCGTATTCCTCCGAGAGGACGCGCGGCGCGGCGTGTCCGCTGCAGACGCGGCTCACGCCATTGTGGTCCCCCGCTATCAGGTCGCCTATTCGACGATCGACGGCCACCCTGGCCACGAGCCGGGACGTGAGTGGTCGCTCGAAAAACGGCCTCTCCCGACCGCTCTCAGACTCTAAGTCCCTTTGCCGCGGCCGGTCTGCACCAGGACCGGGCGCGCGCGGCGCTGACTCCACAGACACAAGAAATGGCCTGCGCGTGACGGACACGCGCGGTCCCAGACCGCAGCAGCTTGCCGGCGTTGCCCGGTAAGGAGCGACCTCGTCATGAAACGTTCCTCAGGACTTCGATTCGCTCTTCTCCTCGCGGTTGCGGAGACGCTCTGGCCAATCCGGGCGGCGGCCCAGACGCCGCCCTCCCTCCCGTCGCCGCTCAGTCTGGCGGACGTGATTCGCGTCGCGAGCGAGAGGAGAGACGAGATACAGGCCGCGGGCGCGCGCGCCCGCGCCGGAGAGGCGCGGCCGATCATCGCATCAGCGCTCGAAGACCCCATGATCGCTCCCTCGCTCGACCATCTGCCCTTCATGCTGGGCGGCGCGGACGTGAGCGTCACGGTCGAGCAACGCATCCCGCTGTCCGGGATCCGCGGCCACCGTCGAGCCTCCGCGCTGGCGGATCTCGAACGGCTGCGCGCGGACGCGAGCCGGACGAGGCTGGACGTGGGA
>Ga0209343_10001454_pt1 | contig 31944 bp, 36 predicted proteins | sample RifCSPlowO2_02_FD_184026 | JGI IMG/M metagenome (GOLD analysis project Ga0209343, IMG submission 184026) | Groundwater microbial communities from Rifle, Colorado - Rifle CSP2_plank lowO2_0.2 (SPAdes) (version 2) | ecosystem: Environmental > Aquatic > Deep subsurface > Groundwater | place... | reverse complement strand
AGTACCGCGATACTGCACTAGCAGCGCGCGCGCGCGGCATTCCGTTATGCACCCATCTGATCATTGGCTTACCAGGCGAGGATGAGTACCACTATCACGCCACGCTCGACACCGTACTTGATATTGGCGTTGATGGCCTCAAGTTGCACCCACTGCATGTAGTCAAGCACACCATGCTGGCCTACCAGTGGCGGCGCGGTGGCTATCAGCCGCTTACGCAGGCCGACTACATCCGCATCGCCGCCGACCTGATCGAACGCACGCCGCAACATATCGTATTTCACCGTGTCACTGCCACGGCATCGAAAGATATTTTGCTGGCACCTGTATGGTGCTCGCAGAAGTGGAATGTGCTGAACGGCATCGAGCAGGAGCTGCGTCAACGCGGCACCCGCCAAGGTAGCCGTGCCAGCGAAACCCATATCATCGAGGAGCTGCAACATGTCGCTTGAACTGGTCTGTCCGGCCGGCAACCTGCCCGCGCTCAAGGCCGCCGTGGATAACGGCGCCGACTGCGTTTATTTCGGCTTTCGCAACAGTACCAACGCACGCGCCTTCGCCGGATTGAATTTCGATAGCGAAACCGCCAAACAAGGCATCCGCTACGCCCGTGAGCGCGGGTGCAAAGTATTGCTGGCGCTCAACACCTTTCCGCAAACTGCACAATGGCACATTTGGCGGCAGGCAGTAGACGATGCGGTAGAACTGGGTGTTGATGCGCTGATCCTGGCGGATCTCGGCCTGATGCGCTACGCCAGCCGCACCTATCCCAATCTGCGTTTGCATCTTTCAGTGCAGGGATCGGCGACTAATTATGAGGCGATCAATTTCTACCATGAGCATTTCGGCATTCAGCGCGCAGTGTTGCCGCGTGTGCTGTCGCTGGCGCAGGTGGAAAATGTGGTCAAACATACGCCGGTGGAAATCGAGCTGTTCGGCTTCGGCGGCTTGTGCGTGATGGTGGAGGGGCGTTGCATACTGTCTTCCTACGCTACCGGCGAATCGCCCAATACCGCTGGGGTATGCTCTCCGGCCAAAGCGGTGCGCTGGCAGCAGACCCCCAAAGGGTTGGAATCGCGCCTGAACGGTGTGCTGCTGGACCGTTACGGCGCCGACGAGAACGCCGGCTATCCTACGCTGTGCAAAGGTCGCTTCGAGGTTGAGGACGAAACCTACTACGCGCTGGAGGAACCGACCAGCCTTAACACGCTGGCACTGATCCCGGACATGTTACGCATGGGTATCAGTGCCATCAAGATCGAAGGCCGCCAGCGTAGTCCGATTTATGTCGAACAGGTGACGCGTGTATGGCGCGCCGCTATCGATGCGGCCAAGCGCGACGCAGCGTACTATGCTGTCACCCCAGACTGGATGGCGCAGCTAGGCAAGCTCTCCGAGGGGCAGCAGCATACGCTGGGCGCCTATTACCGACCATGGAAATGACACTATGAAAATTTCTCTAGGCCCCATTCTTTACTACTGGACTCGCGATAGCGTACGCGACTTCTACGATCAGGTCGCAGGCTGGCCGGTGGATATCGTCTATTTGGGCGAAGTTGTGTGCTCGCGCCGCCACGAGATGCGCTTCGACGACTGGCTGGACGTGGCCAGTAAGCTGGCGGTTGCCGGCAAAGAAGTGGTGTTGTCCACGCAGGCGTTGATCGAATCCGAGTCCGACCTCAAGATGCTGCGCCGACTCGCCGGCAACGGTCTGTTCGCCATCGAAGCCAACGATATGGGTGCGGTGCGTCTGGCGACAGGTCAATCTTTTGTTATCGGACCGCATATCAATACCTACAACGGCGAGACTCTGGAGGTACTGGCAGAACAGGGCGCAACGCGCTGGGTGATGCCGGTGGAATTGTCGCGCCATATGCTGGCTGAACTGTTGGCGAAAAAACCTCAAGACATGGAAACCGAGGTGTTCGTTTATGGTCGCTTGCCGCTGGCTTTTTCTTCGCGCTGCTTCACCGCGCGGCGATACAACCTACCCAAGGATGATTGCCATTTTATGTGTCTGCAGCATCCGTGCGGCATGACGCTCAAAACGCGCGAGGGGCAGCCTTTTCTGGCGCTAAACGGTACGCAGACCCAATCCGCCAGCATCCACAACCTGATCGGTGAAATAAACGATATGCGGCAGCTTGGCGTGGATATTGTCCGCATTAGTCCTCAATCCACGCATACTGGCGAAGTGGTATCGATGTTTCGGGCTGCAATTGACGGAGCAATGAGTGCCACCGAAGCGAGTGTTGAGCTTGCACCCTATCTGTTTGATGCACCCTGTGACGGCTACTGGCATGGACGATCTGGTATTGAACAATCGAAGGAGATGCTGACGTGAGCCAACCTGCATTTACTTTTCCACGCCCGCTGGGTCAGCTGATCGAACACCTGCCGGCATGGCCGCCATCCTTCGCCTTTACCCGTATTCTCAATCTGGCGCTACGCCAGGTTATCCGCCGCCGCGACCTGCAGGCCCTATATGGCAAGCGTATTAGCATTCATGTCACTGATGCCGGGCTGCACCTGCATTTCACCGTGCTGCCCACTGGTTTTTCGGCCGCCGCCGGCAATGTGGAAGCTGATCTTGCCATTAGCGCCAGCGCGTATGATTTTTATCTGCTGGCGATGCGCAGGGAAGACCCGGACACGTTGTTTTTCAATCGACGACTAGTGGTGGAGGGAGATACAGAGCTGGGGTTGGTGGCTAAGAACACGTTAGATGCTATTGAGCATCCTATGCTGGAGCTTGAACGAATATTTCCCAGACATTTGCTAGCGCGAATGAAGGCAAGGTTATGGGTGTGATGGCGATTGAGGGCTTTATTTTTGAACTTACTTGAATGAAAGTAGCTTCTCCTATGAGTAAAAAAAATGCGAATCTGCCTATTGTGTACTCCTGTTCCGGCTGTTCAAACGTGGCGCAAATGGCAAACTACATCGCGCTACAGCTAGACAAACTGGGAGTGGCAGAAATGTCCTGTATCGCAGGTGTCGGCGGCGATGTCCCTCATCTGCTGAAAACCGCGCGCTCTGGCCGGCTCATTGTCGCGCTCGATGGTTGTCCGCTCGCTTGCACCAAGGCTTGCCTGGCACGCCACGGCATTGAGCCGGACAGCTACCATCAGCTCAACCGGTATGGTGTGAAAAAAAGCTACCACACTGATTTTGACCCCGTCCAGGCGCAAACTGTTATGGCACGTGTGCTTGCCAGAATTGAAGAGGGATATCGTTCCCTACCCTCATGATTGCCGCTCCTAAACGACTGATCATCGCCATCACCGGCGCCACTGGCGCTTCGTACGGCGTGCGTCTGCTGCAAGTGCTGCGCGAAATACCGAATATCGAAACGCATCTGGTGGTATCTGATTCCGGGCTGTTGAATTTGCAGCAGGAACTGGACATGAACCGCATACAGCTCGAAGCACTGGCCGATGTCGCATACCATGTGCACGATGTCGGCGCAGCAATTGCCAGCGGCTCATTTCAGTCATACGGCATGGTCGTTACCCCGTGTTCGATGAGGACATTGGCCGCGGTGGCACATGGCCTAGCAGATAACCTGATTACGCGTGCCGCCGATGTCATGCTCAAGGAGCGCCGCCGCCTGATCCTGATGGCGCGCGAAACACCGCTCAATCTGGCCCATTTGCGCAACATGACCAGCGTCACCGAAATGGGCGGCATTATTTACCCGCCGCTGCCATGTTTCTATCACCGCCCACAAACCATTGCCGACATGATCGATCACACCGTCAGCCGCGTCATCGATTTATTGGATATACCGAACACGCTGGCGCCACGCTGGGATGGACTTCCGGCAGCAGGTTATACCGATCTGGCGGGTGGCTGACTTGGCCTACCGCGATTTGCGAGACTTCATGGCCCAGCTGGAAAAGCTGGGCGAGTTAAAGCGTATAACGTCCCCCGTCTCCCCGCATCTGGAGATGACTGAACTGTGCGACCGTACCCTGCGCTCTGGTGGTCCGGCACTGATGTTCGAAAACCCCGTGGGCCATAGCATCCCGGTGCTTGGCAATCTTTTTGGCACTCCCCGGCGCGTCGCACTCGGCATGGGTGCTACGGACGTGAGCGAGCTACGGAACTACGGCCATGTGCTGGCTATGCTGAAGGACCCCGAGCCACCCAAGGGATTCAAGGATATGCTGGGACTGCGCTCACAGGTGAAATCATTATGGAACATGACACCCAAGGAGTTACGCTCAGCACCATGCCAGGACATCGTGTGGGAAGGCAATGATGCTGACTTGGCTCGACTGCCAATTCAGCATTGCTGGCCAGGCGATATCGCACCCTTGATCACCTGGGGACTGGTGATCACAAAAGGACCGCATAAGGAGCGCCAGAATTTAGGGGTCTACCGCCAGCAAGTGCTGGGTCGCAACAAAGTCATCATGCGTTGGTTGGCTCAACGCGGTGGCGCACTGGATTTTCGTGAACACTGTGCGCTCCATCAAGGCCAGCCCTATCCGGTGGCGGTCGCCTTGGGAGCAGACCCTGCCACTATCTTAGGCGCCGTTACGCCGGTACCCGATAGCCTGTCGGAATATCAATTCGCTGGCCTGCTGCGCGGTAGCCGCACCGAACTAGTTAAAGCCATCGGCAGCAACTTGCGCATCCCCGCTTCGGCCGAGATCGTGCTGGAAGGGCATATCTACCCGGACGAGTCACACGCCACAGGCTATGAGCATGCGCTGGAGGGGCCGTTCGGTGACCACACCGGTTATTACAACGAGCAGGACTGGTTCCCGGTTTTCACTATTGATCGCATCACGATGCGGCGTGATCCGATTTACCACTCTACCTATACCGGCAAACCACCCGACGAGCCGGCGATTTTGGGGCTGGCCCTCAACGAATTATTCATCCCGTTGCTGCAAAAGCAGTTTCCGGAAATCACCGATTTTTATCTTCCACCTGAGGGTTGTAGCTATCGCATGGCGGTGGTGCAGATGAAAAAATCTTACCCGGGTCACGCCAAGCGCGTTATGTTCGGCATCTGGAGTTTTTTACGTCAATTCATGTACACCAAGTTCATCGTGGTGGTGGACCAAGATGTCAATATCCGCAACTGGCAGGAAGTGATCTGGGCTATCACTACCCGGGTTGACCCGGTACGTGATACCTTGTTGGTAGATAACACTCCGATTGACTATCTAGATTTTGCGTCTCCAGTCAGCGGCCTTGGCAGTAAAATGGGCATGGATGCGACCAATAAATGGCCTGGCGAAACAAACCGTGAATGGGGTCGGCCTATTGTGATGCCCGCTGAAGTGAAAATCAAAGTCGATGAGATTTGGCAAACGCTGGGATTTTGATGGTAGTCGGTGCAAAACAGCTGATAACCAGCCTTTGGATTTGTATTAAGCAAACCTTAAGTTTTCTTAATAATAATTATCAGTATTATAAATATAGTTTTTTTAAAGGAAGATGATGATTGCAGCATTTCGATTGAGAGGCCTTAAAGCATTAGGCGCAATAGGATTGATATTTACTACAATGCTAGTTTACGCGGATGAACATGCCCACAAGCCAAGCGGGCAAGCCACTGAACACACACTTAAACCAGGTGAAAAATGGGAAACAGATGAGGTGGTGCGGCTAGGTATGGATAATATCCGTCAAGCGGTTTCTGCTAGCCAAGATGACATAATTAAAGGGCGTCTTAGTACTCAGGACTATCAACGAATTGCGAATGTGATCGATAAGAACGTTGCTGAAATTGTAAAAAAATGCAGACTCTCACAGAATGCAGATAAGGCTTTTCATGCTGTTGTATTAGTCGATTTAATGGGGGGTGTGGAGTTTATGCGAACATCACAGAACGTTCAAGCGCAGCGAGTTGGAGCTTTAGGTGTGCTGCAGACATTACACAATTATGGTAAGTATTTTCAGCACACCGGTTGGAGTTTGGATGTTATTAAATCCCGTTGATATGGTTGTTGAGAACTTGCTCGATATGTAATATATAAATCCGCTAGGTGGGGCATATATCGCGCAAGGTTCAACCAAATCTTCTAATGCGACAGCTCCTCAATATGGATTTCGTGCTTCCACCATGATCCATTCGATTAACACAAGTTTCACCTTAAAATTCTAACTTAAGTTAGAAAGTATTTGAAATTAGTGAAGAGTAGTTTTTGTATCAGCAAGCGGTAGCTAAAGTCGACAGGTGTGTATTGATGCGCCTCGGCAGTAGTGGCCCTGACTCGACGATGCCGCTGTAAATCTGCACCAGCGAAGCGCCAGCAGATAACCGGTCAGCAACATCCTGTGGGGTGCGGATGCCACCCACTGAGATAATCGGCATAGTGTCGCTCATCTTGTTTGACACGTGTTGCAAATTGGCAAGCATCATTTTCCCTTCATTTATGTGCGCACCACCGCTCAGAATTAACCCATCAAAAGCATAGTCACGAACGCAAGCCAGTAGATTGTTCGTATCTCCACGATCTTGATCTATTTTCACAACGATAGGACAACCTCGTCCACTTTCAGTCATCATGCGTACCTGCTTACTCTTGGTCGCTGCCAGCACGCTGTACAGCGTGGCACGATGCTCCGGCAGATGCAGATCTGGACCAGCGCGCACACCGAGATTGAGTGTGATGTAGTCGGCGTATTTCCAGAGCTTTTCCATGCAGACCAGATAATCGTCGGCCATTTGCGCGGGCGGCGTTGCCCGGTTCATGCTGATACTCATACCAAGCGGAATCGCATGAGGCCTGGGATATCGGGACAGGATGGCGATAACAGCATTCAGCCCCAGGCTGCGCTGTTCCTCGGCCAACGGAATGACCGAACCGATCTCGGCGAAACCGAACCCCAGCGATGGCAAAGCGTGATAAAGCGTGCCGTGCTTGTCGAATCCGGCAGCCAACCCGAGCGGCCCCGGGAACGATAATCCCATAACCTGGTGTTGCAGGTTTTGCGGCAACGCTGCCGGGACGGCGATGGCAGCCAGCCTGATGGCATACGCGGCCAGCTTGCGGGCATGCGGCACACCCCGTCTGGATACGGTAGCCGATAACCAGCTATACATGGTGACGATGCTCCTCTGTGAAATGCTGCATGAAGTTGACCAGTGCCGCCACACCCGTTTCTGGCATGGCATTGTAGAGGCTGGCACGGACGCCGCCCGCCATGGGGTGCCCCTTCAGGTTGAGCAGACCTTCTGCGGCAGCGGCGCTCAGAAACAACGGCGTAAGCGCGTCGTGAGTGAGCGTGAAGCAGACATTCATGCGTGACCGGTACGCTGGTTGCACCGAACAATGATAAAATCCATCGCTGTTATCAATGGCGTGATACAGACGTGCGCTGCGCTGCTCACTGTTGCGTGCCATCACTGTGACGCCGCCCGTCTCGGCAATCCAGCGGAATACTAGTCCGGTCAGATAGACGGCGTAGGTAAGTGGCGTGTTGAGCATGGAGTCTGCCTCAACCTGCGTCTGATAATTGAATACCGCCGGAGTTGCGGGATGGGCGCGCCCGAGCAGGTCGTCACGCACGATGACGATGGTAAGTCCAGCCGGGCCGATATTCTTCTGTGCACCGGCGTAAATCAAGCCGTAGCGCTGCACATCAAGAGGCCGGCTGAGAAAGTCCGAGGTCATGTCCGCCACCAGCGGCAAGTCACCGCTAGCGGGAATATCGTAGAACTGTACGCCGTTGGCGGTCTCGTTACTGGTGATGTGGCAATAGGCGGCGTCTGGATCAAGCCGCCAGGCTTCCGGCATACGGTCAAAGTTGGTGACGCTGCTGCTGGCGGCGATATTGACGTTACAGTAACGGCTGGCTTCGCGCATGTTCTTGCGTGACCAGTAGCCAGTTTCTACATAGTCGGCCCGGTCGACCCCGCCGAGCAGATTGAGCGGCACCAGCGAGAACTGCGCCGAAGCGCCGCCATGCATAAATAGAATATGATAATTGTCCGGGATATTCAGTAGTGCCCGCAGGTCGTCGCGCGCCTGCCGCAGCACCGCCTTGAACGCCTCACCGGTAAACGGTGTTTCCAGCATCGAGAGGCCGCTGCCGTTCCAGTTTAAAAACTCCTGCTGCGCTTGTGCCAGCACGGCGGCTGGCATGACGCCAGGGCCGGCAGCAAAATTGAAAACCTCAGACAAACAGGGCAGTCCCATGCTGGCTGGCAGCCATGAAGAACAGCAATGGAATGGAGAGCATGGTATTGGTGCGTGAGGAGAGGAAGGTGATGCGGGCACAACGCACGCGCTCTTCCAGTGGCGCAGGAGCGAAACCGAGTACCTTCTTCTGGTTTGGCCACAATACCAGCCAGAGATTAGCCAGCATCAGTGTGCCTATCCAGAAGCCGATACCGATAACGGCCTGATAGCCGTTCAGCGACACCGCATCAAGCAGCACGCCGCGCTGCCACAGCATGCCGACTCCGGTCAGCCAAGTGACGATCGCGGCATAACGAAAAGTTCCGTGTTCACGTCCCAGCAGCGTCATGTAGACTGGGCTTTGCTCGTCGCCCAAATCCTCACGGCTGGGCGGCCGAAAAGCCGGACGTTGTATCATGCTGGCATAGTTATGTCCCACCCAGATGATACCGCCGAAAAAATGTACCCAGCGCAGTAAGAAGTCGATAATCTGATCCATCGTGCATTACCCTCCCAACACCAGCCAACGGGCGATTAGAAACAACACTAGCGTGAGTAACATGCCGAGCGCGATAGTGCCAGTGGCAGTATCGAAAGGCGTTTTCATTTGTGCTCCATAAATACAGTCGTGACTGCACCAATCTGTCGCCTGACCAGCGGACGCGGCACGTGATGCTTCTCGCGCGCTTTGTTAACTGCCATTTCAATCACATGGTGATGTGGCGATTTAGCGCAGGCCGGATCAGTATTCGTCGCATCGCCGGTCAGCAGAAACGCCTGACAGCGACAGCCACCAAAATCCTTCTCTTTCTCATCGCAGGTGCGGCAAGGCTCCTTCATCCACTCGTCACCACGGAATTTTTTGAACAGCGGTGAGTCATTCCACAGCCAGTCCAGACTATGCTCGCGTACGGTAGGGAATTCCAAGCCCTCGATCACACGGACTTCCTGACAAGGCAATGCAGCTCCGTCCGGCGCAATGGTGAGGTGAATAGTGCCCCAGCCGTTCATGCATGCCTTAGGGCGTGTTTCGTAATAATCCGGAATGACGAAATAGATGGTCATCTGCTGGCCGGGACGTTGGCGCGCAGCGATGACGGCAGCTTCTGCGCGCTCGATCTGCTCGCGTGTCGGCAGCAGTTCATCGCGGTTGAGCAGCGCCCAGTTGTAATACTGAATGTTGGCGAGTTCAAGATAATCTACACCGATGTCTTCAGCCAGCGCCAGGATTTCATCCACTTGGTCAATATTCTGGCGGAATACCGGTACATTGAGTACCATAGGGAAACCTTCTGCCTTGATCATGCGCGCTACCTCTATTTTCAGGTCGTGCGCCCGCGCACCGACCAGTTCGTCGGTCAGGCTGCGGTTTGCAGACTGCAGGCTCAGCTGAATCTGCTTGAGGCCGGCCTGTTTCAGCGCTTTCAGTCGTTCCGGCGTGAGGCCTACACCAGAAGTAATCAGATTAGTATAATAGCCAAGGCGTTCAGCTTCCTCCACCAACTCTTCGAGGTCATCGCGCAGCATGGGTTCGCCGCCGGAGAATCCGAGTTGCAGGGCGCCAAGCTCGCGTCCCTCACGGAGTATCCGTTTCCATTCCTCGGTACTCAATTCTTTCTTGCCATACTGATCGAAATCCAGCGGGTTGTTGCACCAGACACACTTGAGCGGGCAACGGTAGGTAAGCTCAAGCACAAGCCACATCGGTTTGCCTTGCCCGTCCAGACTAACGGCGGATCCATCCTTTGCCATGGGTTACCTCCAAAAATTTGTAAATACTGTTTTCTATATCTGCGTTATCGACAAACAGCGCTTTGAGTTCGGCAGCGATATTAGCGGCAGTAGTTTCGCCCGTGCAGCGCTTTAGAATTTCCGCGGCAGTAGCGTTGAGTTTGATGACGCCTTCAGGGTAGAGCAGCACGTAGGCATCCTGCGATTTCTCCCAACGAAGCAGATACTTGGAATCTAGTCGCGGGCGATCTTCGGGCTGAAAATGAAAATCTCCAGACATAAAAGACTTCCTTATTTTAATTATGGACGCGGCAAAACGCCGCGCCCTGTATTACCTAGCGCACGTACACGTAGGCGGTTACTTCAAAGCCAAGACGTAGATCACAAAAATCAGGTTCAATCCATTGCATTTTTATCTCCTAAAGACGTTAGTTGAAGTTGGTGCCGCAAGCGATGGGAGAAGCGTAAATAAAAAAGCACCATCGCGATTAGCGTTGCATAGTAGAAACGACCATGCAACGCTAATATACGGCATGGCCTAGGTGGGGACATGCTTAAAATACTGGTCGTTGCATGCGCAATTTAATTAAAAGGATGTCATGATTTTCTGCCATTTTATGGCATGAATATTTTCTTGATCTAGGTCAAGGTATTTAGCTAAAAAATGGCGTTAGGAGCTAGATACTTTGGGCTGAAAAATCAAAATTCTAGCTGTTAGCGTTTCCGGTTTAAGCGGTATTGAGGATACTATGATTATAGTTAGCGTTTAAAGGAGAGCTGTCGAGAAACGAGTGAAGTCCATAAAGTTTTCAGCCTATAGCTTTTATGCTCAAATAACGCCAGAAATGTTTTTACGCGTGATGCTCAGGCTGAGCAATGCTGGACTTATAGAAGTAAATGGCAGGGAAATCGTAATCACAAAGGTTGCTGAATGACACAATTTTAGTGAAGAGATAATCTAGCTCAGTAGTGTCCGGAGATTTAGTTGAATAGATTCAGTTGGATATCATTTTCCGACATGGTTGTTTGCATTTCCGTATTTTTAAGTAGTTGATCTAGTGATGTTTTCTCAAGTAGTGTCAGGCTCATGATCTGTAGGATGGTGTAGAGTGAAGCTTCAATCTTGAGGCGTTTCTTTACGATGGCGACCAAGACATAGACAGTAATCGCGATCCAGATTTGCGTCTTCACCGCATTCTCGGTGGTGCCGTAGAATGCCTTGATACGCAGATGCTGTTTAATCCATTAAAAAAATAGTTTGACCTGCTAGCGACAACGATAAAGTTGAGCATCAAAAGTATGCCAGGCAATCCATTGATGTGCACCAATCGCACACCGAAAGCCATATTCGCGGACAGAGTCTAAATGACATTACTTATATAACAGCACATAGTCAATACTCTTTACCACGAAGTCAATTAATAATTTGTTTTGCGAATTTTTGACGGTCTCAAAACGACCTATTGTGTTGAAAAACTCATTTTTGAGAGGGTAAGAATAATTTCAATCCTCTTAAGCAGATTTTCTTTCAAAACATAAGTGGGTGACTTGGTGGCAACTGATTGTGCGACACAGAAACACTGAGGAGCCTTGTGGATGAAATTTATAACAGCTCCCTATATTTAATCTAATTCGGTGGAATTTTAACACTCCTCAAAAAAACAAGTTTTTCAACACAATAGACCCAAAAGAGACACTCGTTTTTGCAAGTTGGAGCCATCAACGTACCGTTACTTGCGACTCCCCGGTTTGCATCGAGCCAATTACAGTGGCATGATTGAAGCCGTCCGAATTGAAAGCAGCCAATACCGCATCCACACTTTTTGGCGCACAGCTTACTAGTAAACCACCGCTGGTTTGCGGGTCGCATAGTAGTTTACGCTGCCACTCTGCGATTTCCATTCCAAGAGTTACTCCCTCAGCATAGCTGGACCAATTACGTGCTGCCGCTCCGGTTGCATAGCCATCTTGAGCCAGTTGCAAAGCGATATCTATGAAGGGAATGCGATTAAACTCGACCTGCGCATGCAGTTGTGAGCCGCGACAGATTTCGAGTAGGTGGCCGAGCAATGCGAAGCCAGTGACGTCAGTCATGGCATGCACACCAGCTATATTGGACAAAGCTGTGCCTGTGCGGTTAAGTTGGGTAGTGACATCAATCATCTGCTGGTAGCCTTCAGCACTCAGCTCACCCTTCTTCAGTGCCGCACTTAGTACGCCGATGCCGAGGGGTTTCCCCAAGACTAATACATCGCCTGCCTGAGCTTTGTTATTTCGTTTCACCTTGTCAGGATGCACGATGCCTAGTGCTACTAATCCGTAGATCGGTTCTGGTGAGTCGATGGAATGTCCTCCGGCGATGGGTATGCCTGCCGACTGGCATACCGCCGCACCGCCTGCCATGATTTGCTGGATAGTCTCCACCGGAAGTTTATCGATCGGCATGCCGACCACTGCCAGCGCAAGAATCGGCTGCCCGCCCATAGCATAAATATCTGACAGCGCATTGGTAGCAGCAATGCGGCCAAAATCGTAAGCGTCGTCCACGATGGGCATGAAGAAATCAGTCGTAGCAATAATCGCCTGCGTGTCATTCAACCGGTAAACCGCAGCATCGTCACTGGATTCTAATCCAACCAATAAATCTGGGAACATGCCTGCCTGTGGCAACCCTGACAAAATCTCTGCAAGTACAGAAGGGGCAATCTTGCAGCCGCAGCCTCCGCCGTGGGAATACTGTGTGAGGCGAACTTTACTCATTATTTCATCTTTCATTACGAATCAAATCTTCAGCTACCTTGCACAGACTATCACTATCCAGCGAGGCTAGTTTTAACATTTTGGCTTTCTCCAGTTGCTGGAATCCAATGCCAGACGAACGTTTATAGGCTGGGTCGTAATGTTGTGTGAGCAATTCACCCACCAGCAGTTCCCATTCGCCTATTTGCGCCATCTCGCACCAACGGTTGGTGACTTCACGGCCATGCATTTCTACCAGTAGCGACAGGCGCTCAGTCAGCAAGGTTGGATTATCTAGAAAATGAGCATAGTCTTCCATTAAGAACTTTACACGGGCTTCCTGTGGCACTTCTATGCGCACACATGGTGACGCACGCATCCGCTCGACCAAAGCAGTAGGCAAACTTAACACGCCGACTTTACGGCTCTCAGCCTCGATATAAACAGGACGGTCTGGCGTGAATGCACGAAGTGCGTCCCATAGCCGAGTTTCAAAAGTTTTTTGCGATGGCTGTGGCTGGCCTGGCAATCTACCGAGAAGTGAACCACGGTGTTGCGCTAGTTCTTCTAAATCCAGAACTTGTGCACCTTGCTCAGCCAGTGCGTGCAACAGATGACTTTTTCCAGAGCCGGTGCCACCACTGATTACACAAAAATCAAGCTTGGTCGGCAACGCCTCCAAAGACGTAATCACATGACGCCGATAGTTTTTGTAACCACCTTCCAGTTGGGCTGTGTTCCAACCTACTTGCGCCAGAATGTGTGCCATTGCCCCGCTACGCATACCACCCCGCCAGCAATACACTAAGGGTCGCCATGATTTTGGGCGATCGCTGAACTTCTCTTCCAGATGGCGTGCAACATTTCGTGCAATCAATGCTGCGCCTAATTTTTTTGCTTCAAACGGGGATACCTGGGTATATAAGGTGCCAATACGGGCGCGTTCTTCATCATTCAGTACGGGGACACTAATCGCACCGGGAAGATGGTCATTAGCATATTCAGCTGGCGAACGTACATCTAGGATGTCGTCGAAAGCATTTAAAGCTTGTGAAATTTCGATGAGTTTATAGGTAGCCATAATGATCGGTGCAATTCAGGGGTTGTATACTAACCGAAAGTGCCTGACAGCACCTATCTAGATTGAAGTCCTATTGGACTTAACTCTCTTTGCTAGACATTCATAAACGTCAGTTGGACTTCCCACACTCTGGTAGACACCTAACCTTGTTTGCGCCAGACATCTTCAAACGTCTCAGGGCTCATGCCGTTTAGATGTGAGTGACGTCTAAATTGGACTATCCAAGCTTATGGTAGTTGGCCCCTCTTAGAAATATATTCAACAAAGGCAGCTTCCGAAGGGCGCGAAGGGGTCAATCAATGCTTGAAGCGTAAAAGTATCTAATAGAGACTAGTCGATTTACATCTAGTGATGAATTTGATATCGACATCCGATAACAATATGGGTTAACAAAAATAAGGGCACAATGATACCCATAAGCATATGTGCAACACTGCTGTACATGGAAGCCTGCTCATCGCCCAGATAATAGATTCCAATAGCAGAAATTCCAAGCAGCATCATGAAGATAAGCAAACTCAGTCCTGTTTGATGATTTCTACGCCGTTTCCAGCCGGCTCGCATATGTATACTCCATAATGCGCCTATGATTCCCATCATCAAGAATGATAATGTTGCGTGTGCTGCGGCCATTCCGATATGTTGTTCAGAAGAAAGCCGCCAAGGCACGTCCCATTCCAGTTTGATACTTATAGTTGTTGGGGCCAGCAAGCATCCGGTTACAAACAAAGCTGCAACCGCCCACATTAAAAATGTATAAAACCAGTTTGGATATCCTTTTATGCGCATGAAATCTACTCCATATTTGGTATTGCCAGTTTTCCGCCAAGCCGTTCAATCAGCGCGCTACGCTCGGCAGGGTTGGCCAAACTGGCAACTTTAGTTAGTGCATCAGCACGCCACGCTTTACGTGCGAGCACACTCCAAGTCCCGGCCTCCGGTGTTCGCGAGTCGGAAAAAACCCACGCAGGAAAGGTCTTGTCATGGACTGCCCGCACACTCGTTGTTGCTATGGATGCTTCCTGCAGGCCACCAAGAGTGCGATAACTACCGTCAATTTCTCTGCGCTGAACAGGCAGCACTAAATCGCCGAAAACACGTAAATCTCCACCTGCGTTAACCCAACCAGCTTTCACGCCATTTGCCTTCATCGCCCGGACAGCACAATCAACTGCGTAGCCCTTTGCTATGCCATCAAGCGTGATATGAACCGCACGCTTTAAGCGAGCTTTCCTGCCATGCAATTCGATGTCTCTTGTTTCACCGCTGCTAAGGCCAGCGCCAGCACCATGATCTGGCAAAATACCTAAGCGAATCAGGGCGCCGCCTACTGTACAATTAAAAAGCCCGCCGCTGGCGCTAGTCATGGCACGAGCCAGACGCAATACACGGATGCTATGCGGATGCAAAGTAACTTCTTTACCACCTGCTTGGTTTAGTTTGGTTAAGTCACTGTCAGCATCATGAAAACTCATTAAAGACTGCACAGTTTCTATAGCATCAAAGGCTGCATTTATAGAACGCTCAGGCATCTCACCCGAATGCACGCCAACCTCTACAAACGTACCCAACAAGGGTCGCATGCGCTTTGAACTAGCCATTGGTCAATGCAACCTTTTGCAAGGCTAATAAGCGTTTTACACCATCCATAACATTACGGCAGGACAAGGTAGCACCGCTGATATTCGGCACATCTTCATCCAGTTTGAAGGGATCAGTCAGCGTTTTTCCTACGAGATGTTTGCGCCAATTGACATCACGAATCTGATCTCCTTTGGTTTCACGGTAACTCATTACTTCAATACCGATAACATGACCATCCAGAGACAGGCCGACGCCATAAGTGATGAATTCATGTTTACCCACGACATCGTCGACGATAAACCATCCGATATGTTTGCCAGCCTTTTCTACGCGCCAAACTTTTTGCTCTTCCCAGCGCTGACGTAGACCAGATAAAGCCTTAATCTTGTCGCGCTGGCCTTCGTTTAATTTGAGCAGTATGGGTTGATACGTCTCAGCCTCAGAAAAAATTGATTTCTGCGCCTGTTCAGCAGTCAGGTAATCCTGCGCATAGGCTGGCGTAACAATAGCCGCAACAGGTAGCAACCATAACCCGTTTAAATTTGATTTACTCATGATTACTATTAAAACTCGATGCCAAATTTTACACGTATTTCTTGCTCTGTTTTTTCAATTAAATGTAGATCGTTATCATGCTGACCTTCATACTTTTCGCCGCCACCTTTAACTTGCTTAAACCAAGTTAAAGTCGCCCACCAATCCTTACCACCATAATGCAAGCTTGGTCCGGCAAACATAGACCATCGCTCTTGGCCAACCTCAGTTTCAAACTCTGTTTCATAAAGTGCTTCTGCACCGATAAACCAATTTGGCGCAAAGCGATAACTCAAACCTGTGCCTGCTTTAAGTTCTATTTCCATTTCCGGATCTGTTGGCCATTCATAACCAGCTGGCAAAGAGGCCATTCTGCTATCTGATAATTTGTCACGCTTTGCATAGGCTGCGCCTGTTCCAACGTTACCTGCCCAGATCAATTGCCCTTCCATGAAATATTTTTGTGCCAGCAGTTCAAGCTCAATTGAATATTTATCCTTATCTTGGCCTGAATGTTTGTCCAACCAATCATAGCCAAGTGATAGATAACCAGCTAAACCGAAATCGTCCTTGGCTGGACTTAGGAAATTATATTTAAATGAAGCCTCAGCACCTGATGGGCGCATACCATAGTCTTTATCACCTGGCAGATAGCCATCTACTACCAAGCCACTCATATCGATTGACTGCATTTTCAAGTAACCTGAAGCGGTAAATCTGTCAGTCACACCGTATTCAATCTCAGTTTTTGAATCCCAGGCACTATAATCGCCAGACCCTTTATCGTTACGATAAGTAAGCGACTGGTCAAACTCCCAAGAGCCCTTTGGCAGCGTCTCCGCCCCCTTTACATATCCAAACAAACTTTCATCAGCCAAAGCGTTGCTAGAAAGATATGTACTAGCTAAACCAAAAATTAAAATTAAAATTAAAATTGTTAATTGCTTAAGTTTCATTTAATAACTCCAAATTCATAAATGCAAATAATAACAGTTCTCATTTGCATTACGCAACTTAAAGTTTATATAAATATCAAATTATTTTCTTGCTTTGTTTAGCTAAGCATTATTAATCAGAAGAATGAAGCAGCTAATCAATAGCATTCACTGGCGTCCTGCACGCTTTGAAAGCTTACAGTTCATCAATACTGAAATATTAAATCAACCGTCAGTGCGTCAGGGGTTAAAATGCCGCATCAGTTAGATGTTAGGATTTTTGATTTTTTCAAAGTCTGCTTATGGCCGAGGCCGTGTAAAAACACAAATAAATCGTGGGTTGGCGATAAATTCCCCCACCAATATTAAATATCCAAGCTTAATATTGCCGTCTAACACAACAAAATTCATAATTTACATCTTAATGTTAGCTGCTAATTCCACCTGTAAAACTTGAAAAACGTTTTAACACACTCTGGGCCGATTCAAGACGCTGTACTTACGCATATCCAGGGAAAGTAATGCAGACATGTTGCTGACTAACTCAATAGTTGCTTATTCGCCTATTTAGATTAATGCGAGTATGAAGTTCGAGATTTTGTGTGTAGTAAAATGCTCGCTAAGGGCAGATAATCATTAATGTGTTTAAATATTCAGGATGTAATTATGAACGCAACTTACCAAGTTTTAATTACAGGCGCTAACCGTGGTATTGGTTTTGAGTTTACCAAACAGTACGCTCAAGACGGTTGGAGAGTTTTTGCCTGCTGCCGCGATCCGCAACATGCAACTGACCTAAAAGCGCTTGCAAAAGCACATTCTAATATACAAATATTGAGCTTAGATGTGGCGGATTTTGCACAAATTGACGCGCTGGCATTGCAGTTGAAAGGTGAAAAAATTGATGTGTTAATTAATAATGCCGGCATTTATCCTGACAGTAGTTTGGATGATGCGGATCCGAACGACTGGCTAGATGCGTTTAAAATTAACAGCATGGCGCCGTTTAAAATGGCTGCTGCTTTTACCCCGCATATTGCCAATAGTCACCTCAAAAAATTGGCGACACTTTCCAGCAAAATGGGCAGCATAGACGATAACACTAGTGGCGGTAGCTATATTTACCGCAGCACTAAAACCGCTGCCAATATGGTGATGAAAAGCCTTTCGATTGACCTAAAGCCTCTTGGCATCGCAGTGGTGACCTTACATCCAGGCTGGGTCCTTACCGACATGGGCGGCACTAATGCTTTGATTGATACGCAAACCAGCGTATCGGGTTTGCGTAAAGTGATCCAGAATTTAAGTTTGAGCAATACCGGTCAATTTATTGCCTATGATGGCAAAGCTGTTAATTGGTAAAACCAGGTGTTGGTAATTATTAGCGTTTAAACTTGTTGCGCTTTAAAGGGCGCCCGCTCTTCTAGTTCATTGATGTAGGCGGCAATGCCTTGTGATTCTTTAGTCACAAAGTCTTGTATCGCATGCGCAAAATCCGGATGTGCAATTTTATGAAATGAGCAGGTTGGCCTAGGTTTAAATCCCCGTGCCAGCTTGTGTTCACCTTGCGCACCCCCTTCAAAATATTGGATATTTTCAGCAATACAAAATTCTTGCGCCTGGTAATAACAAAGCTCAAAGTGCAGGTTTGGCACATATTGCAGAGCACCCCAATAGCGCCCATACAAAGTGGTTTGATGGTAAATATTGAGTGCGCCAGCCACTGGGATATCATCTACATAAGCCAAGATCAACAGAATATTTTGCGGCATACTTTGCCCAATTTGTTGAAAGAATGCCGGCGTTAAATAGGGTGTTGAGCGATGTTCAAGGTAGGTGTTTTCATAGCATTGATAGAAAAAATCCCACTGTTCCCGAGTAATGTCAGCACCTTTGATACGCTTACAGACAACGCCTGATGCTGCTACTTTTTTGCGCTCTTGTTGGATTTTTTTACGTTTGTCGTGGTTCAGAGCACTTAGGAAATGATCAAAATCTCTAAAGTTTTCGTTCTGCCATCTAAACTGCACGCCATTGCGCTGCAGCCAGCCTGCTTGTCTTAGTGCTGCTGCAGACTCTTCATCTGGAAACAGCACATGGACTGATGATAACTGATGCTTGTGCATCGTTTCAGTCAAAGCTTCTATCATCAAGGTTTTAATCTCAAGATTGTTGGACAGTAATCTTTGGCTGGTAATCGGCGCAAATGGAATGGCGGACAATAACTTGGGATAGTAATTGAGCCCGTTACGCTCATATGCTTCAGCCCATGCCCAATCAAATACATACTCTCCATATGAGTGGCTTTTAACGTATAGAGGCATAGCGCCTATTAGCTTCCCTGCCTCATGCACCAGCATTGGGTAGGGCTGCCAGCCAGTCCCTTTGCCAACTGATCTTGAATCCTCAAGGGCACTTAAAAAAGCATGGCTTAATAGCGGCATATTGCTTACTAAAGCATTCCAGTCATTCGCATCAACTTGCTGAATGCTGTCGGTAATTTCTAGGGTAAGACTCATTAAATTCTCAAAACCGAAGATGGCATTAAAGTAGTGATGGATAAGCTAGGCAGAATAGCGCATGGGGTATTTTAAGTAAGACTAACTCAACTAGCCAACCATCTTGATAATTTTAAAATCTTCACGATTCACGTTTTGAAATAGCTTTGCTTTATTGACGGCATCCTTCGGGCTCAAACCTTCACATGATTTTAAAAAAGCGATTTGTCTTTCCGCTTTAGACGGGATGTAGTCATCAGCTGCTTTCTGCAGCTTCGCAATATCGTCCTTATCTTTTTTCTTGCTCATTTAAGTAAGTCTTCTTTAAATCACTATCAATATTAAGCTTAACAAGGCATAAATGAAACTGCACAGTTACATGACAGGGCAATGTTTTTCACGATAGTAATAAAAGAGCCTTAGAGTAAACTCTAAGGCTCTTTTATTACATAACAAATTTAGATTGAAAAGTTACATATTTATGCTGCAGAAATACAAAGTTAGAATTTAAGCAAAGTTAGCTGAAGCAAAATCCCAGTTAGCTAGAGAAGCTAAAAATACTTCAACATATTTAGCGCGCGCATTGCGGTAATCAATGTAATACGCATGTTCCCAAACATCAATCGTGAGCAAGGCTTTGTCACTAGTTGTTAGCGGTGTGCCAGCAGCGCCCATGTTGACGATGTCCACAGAGCCGTCAGCTTTTTTAACTAACCATGTCCAGCCAGAGCCAAAGTTGCCAACCGCTGAAGCTTGGAATGCTTTTTTGAACTCATCAAATGAACCCCATTTTGCATTGATGGCATCTGCTAACGCGCCCGCAGGTGCGCCGCCGCCGTTTGGCTTCATGCTGCTCCAAAAGAAGGTGTGGTTCCAAACTTGTGCAGAGTTGTTATAAATGCCGGCAGCAGATTTTTTGATGATGTCTTCTAAACTTGCATTTTCAAACTCAGTACCTTTGATCAGGTTGTTTAAGTTGGTCACGTAAGTTTGGTGATGTTTGCCGTAGTGATAGTCTAATGTTTCTTCAGAAATATGCGGTGCAAGTGCGTTTTTCGCATAAGGTAGCGCTGGTAATTGATGTTCCATGATATTCCTTTGTTCGTGAAAAAGTCTGAATGCTTATTTTGCCATAATAACAGGGTGATTTAGTAGGGTATTATTGTAAATTGTTTATTTTTTCTTAGCTCTCGGGTGTGCTGCATCATAAATTTTAGCTAAATGCTGAAAATCCAAATGCGTATAAACCTGAGTGGTGCTGATGTTGGCATGACCCAACATCTCTTGCACCGCGCGTAAATCTCCGCTTGATTGTAATACATGGGTTGCAAAGCTGTGGCGCAATAGATGCGGGTGCATGTCGCTATTGGTGCCTTGTTTGATTGCCCACGTTTTCATGCGGTATTGCACGGCACGCGGGGTGATTCTTCGCCCTTGCTGCGTAATAAATAGGGCTTTGGGATTTTTATCGTCAATTTCAATTTGTGCACGTTGTTGCATCCAGGTTTGGATGGCTGTTGATGCATGGCTACCTAGCGGCACAATGCGGGTTTTATTGCCTTTGCCGGTGACAGTCACCGTACCTTCAGTAAAATCCAGCCTATCAATGTCTAAGTTCACGAGTTCTGCCAAACGCAAACCAGAAGAATAAAATAGCTCGAATATGGCGTGGTCGCGTAGCGCTAATATGTCGTCACCCCGAATTTCGACAAATTTAACTGCTTGATCTACAGAAAGTGCTTGGGGGAGCGTTTTGGCTGATTTTGGTGCGCGTAAGCCAGTAACAGGGTTGTGCGTAAAGCCTTTGTGCTGAATTAAATAGTTGTAAAATCCACGCCAAGCGGAGAGGGCGCGGGCGATAGTTTTACTGCTTAATCCACGACCATGCAGTATTGCAATAAAGCGTCGAACCTGAGGGTTTTTGATTGCCTCTAGTGCAGCGTTCTCGGCCAGGGTTGCTAACAGTTCAATATCCCGTGCGTAGTTTTTGCAAGTGAGCGCGCTGAGTCCACGTTCAAAGGTGAGGTGCTGGAGATAATCGTTTAGATACAGCACGGATCACCTTTATCAATAGTTCAAGTTTTAATCAAAGCGTTAAAGGTGCAGTGCGAATAAGTGATTCAGCAACGCTGCGCTCACCAGCTCACCAATGCGCTCTAAATAAAGTGTACCCATGTCAGTTTTGAAGCGCTGCTGATCTTCTGCACCTAGAATCAACACGCCAAACGGACGTTGATTAAGCGCTTTTTTGCCGAGTGGAATAAACGCGAATGATTGTAAATCCTCGCCTAATAAATGATCTGCAATATCGGGCTTGGCACCACAGTGGGCAAGGTTTAAGGTCATGATCCAGTCACTAAATGCTTCAGATACCGGGGTAAAAACCGTGTCTTGCGCAATAGCGTTGTTGCTAGGTTTAATCCAAATACGAATGAGCGATTGCGTTACCGCAAAGTCTAAGCGTAAAGTTTCAGCAATCAGATGTTGCAAGGCGCCAAAACTTTGCTGATTGAGTAAATTGAGGCTAAAGTGATGCACTTTTTCACTGGTGGCATCATTTTCTTCTGCGTGTTTAATCATTTGCGCCATCATGGCTTCTAACACACGAATTTTGTCGCGTTGCGCTAACTGCTGGCGCTCTGCCAGTGAAATAACGCCGCTACCATGCGGGCTTGGTAATGAAAGTTCAGTCAGTAGATTTGCATTTTCTTCAAAAAAATTGGGGTGCGTGCGTAAAAAACTTTTGACTTGTTCGGTTGAAGTTTCGGTATTTGTCATGCTGTAGTTTTTCCTAATAATTGCTAAAGCTTATGCTAAATTTACTTCACCTGTAAATACGGTAACGGCCGGACCAGTCATCATGACAGCGGTGCTGCCACCTTGCCATGTAATGTGTAGCTCACCACCGCGCGCTGAAACGCGAACAGGAGATTGTAAGCGCCCTAGCTGAATGCCTGCGACTACGGCAGCACATGCGCCTGTGCCGCAGGCAAGTGTTTCACCGCTGCCACGTTCAAACACTCTGAGTTTAATGTGGTGCGCATCTACAATTTGCATAAATCCTGCGTTGACGTGTTCAGGAAAGCGTGGATGTAATTCGATTTTGCTACCAAGTGCCAATACAGGCGCGGTTTCAATATTCTCTACAATTTGTACCGCATGCGGGTTACCCATAGAAAGCGCTACGATTTCAATTGGTTGCCCGTCCACATCAAGGTTGTAGATTGGGGCGAGGACGTCAGCAGTAAATGGAATCTCGTTAAGTGCAAATCTAGGTGCGCCCATATTCACGGTAACTAAACCATTGTCTTCTAATTTTGGTGTGATGATGCCACTGGCTGTTTCAACACTGATTTCACGTTTTTGGGTTAACTGCTGATCAACCACAAAACGCACAAAGCAGCGCGCACCGTTGCCGCATTGGGCGACTTCGCTACCATCTGCGTTAAAAATACGATATTTAAAATCAGCAATGGTAGAAGTTTCAACCAGTAGCAACTGATCAAACCCGATGCCAAATTGACGGTGCGCCAGCGTTTTGATTTGTAGAGCAGACAAGTGAATAGCTTGGTTGATGCCGTCAATGACCATGAAGTCATTGCCTGCGCCTTGCATTTTGGTAAAGCGTATGGTGTGTGTCATGTGATTATTGTACGAGAATGGTGAATTGCTTGGTTAAGTTATTGGGTTTTAATGTGTTTTTCTCGCGCCAATTGCGGCTGTTTAAAGCGTCGATAGCTCCAAAGATATTGCTCTGGTTTTTTGCGGACTAATTGTTCAATGGCATTGTTAATGTCTTGTGCAGAAGTGCCTGTGTTCAAGGGTTCAACATGAATGGTGTAGCCGCGCCCCCAAGATAAACGTTCACCATAAGCGAGTAGCACCGTGGCTCCAGTCGCTTCAACGAGTTTCCCCACCAGGTTCATGGTATAGGCAGGCTGGCCAAAATAGGTTGCCCAGACACCATCGCCTAAATCGGGTACTTGGTCAGGTAAAATACCCACGGCTTCGCCGCGTTTTAGCGTTTTTAATAAGCTACGTACACCACTTAAATTAGCTGGCGCGAGCGATGTGTTACTTCTCTGGCGACCTTGCTCCATGATGTTACTTAACCAGCTTTTGCGTGCGGGGCTGTACAGCACTGTCATTGGATATTTTGCGGTGTAATATCTGGCGGTAATTTCATAACAGCCTAAATGCGGTGTAAGAAAGATGATGCCTTTTTTTGCGGCAAGTGCCTCTTTAACATGCTGCCAACCGTCACAGTTTTTAACCCACTTTAGTACGCTACGCTCCGATTTCAGCCAAATAGCTAAAGTTTCCAGTATGCCCTTGCCGGTTTCACCCACATTTAAGTGTACTAAGCGCGCATGTGCTTTTAAGTTGGGGCAAAATTTGATGTTATGCAGATTGTTACGGATTCTGCGCGAGAATTTTGCATCGCTCCAGTATGAAATCCAGCCGATGATAATCCCTAACCCGTGAATAATAGGCAAGGGTAGCATGGCGATGATTTTAAGAATGAATTTAGGCATGCATAATGAACGGTGAATTTAGTGTAACGCTATTTTAACAAGTTAAGTTTTGGGCGTGTAGTTTACTTCTTTTGGATTCGCTACTTCGGGTATAATTCATATTCTTTAATACTTGCTTCAGCCTTTAGTAAGTATTTTTTTAAACTTTAACTTCTTCCAAGGCAGGCCATGAACGAATATTTATTTACCTCAGAATCCGTTTCTGAAGGACATCCAGACAAACTCGCAGACCAAGTGTCAGACAGCATCTTAGATGCTATTTTAACTCAAGATCCTACCGCACGTGTCGCAGCTGAAACTTTAGCCAATACAGGCTTAATTGTATTAGCGGGTGAAATTACCACAACCGCCAATGTTGACTACATTAAAGTGGCGCGCGATGCCATTAAGCGTATTGGTTACGACAACACAGAATACGGCATTGATTATAAAGGTTGCGCTGTTTTAGTGGCGTATGACAAACAATCTCCCGACATTTCACAAGGCGTTGATGGCGCACATGATGACCCCCTAGACCAAGGCGCAGGTGACCAAGGTTTGATGTTTGGTTATGCGGTCGATGAAACGCCGCAATTGATGCCATTGCCAATTTGGCTGAGCCATCGTTTAATGGAACGCCAAGCGCAATTGCGTAAAGATGGTCGCCTGCCATGGTTGCGTCCAGATGCAAAATCACAAGTGACAGTACAATATGTAGATGGTAAACCTTACAAAATTGACACAGTGGTGCTTTCTACACAACACGCGCCAGAGATGAGCTTAGAAGCGATTCGTGAAGCAACGATTGAGGAAATTATCAAACCAATGTTGCCTAAAGAGCTCATTAAAGGCGAAATTAAATACTTGGTAAATCCCACAGGACGCTTTGTAATCGGTGGCCCGCAAGGTGATTGCGGCTTAACTGGGCGTAAAATTATTGTGGATACTTATGGTGGTGCGGCCCCACACGGTGGCGGCGCATTTTCAGGTAAAGATCCTTCAAAAGTTGACCGTAGTGCCGCTTATGCTGCGCGTTATGTGGCTAAAAATATCGTGGCGGCTGGTTTAGCATCGCGTTGTTTGGTACAGGTGAGCTATGCCATTGGTGTGGCGCGCCCGACATCAGTGATGGTGGAAACTTACGGTACGGGTAAAGTATCAAACGAAGTGTTAACACAATTGGTATTAGAGCATTTTGATTTGCGCCCTAAAGGCATTGTCAAAATGTTAGATTTACTGCGTCCAATTTATGCCAAAACTGCCGCTTATGGCCATTTTGGCCGTGATGAACCAGAGTTTACGTGGGAAGCGACCGATAAAGCGGCCACTTTAAAAGCGGCGGCAGGATTATAGTTTCTGATGCTGTAGATATTAAGTGAATGAAATCATCACTTTGCTTAGAACTTTCGATGTCATTTTTTTGACAAAGATGATGATTTCATTATAATTGCGCTCTAAGTATCATTAACCGAGGGACGTTGCGAGGTTACGTTAACAAACGATAACCCCAGGCTCGGTTTGCAAGACACAATAATCAATAATTGGTCTTGTAAACGGCGTTCACCTAACCGTGCCAGACACGGGATGTAGGTGGACAATGTATCCAAAATTCATCCCTTCTGGTCACACTAATTTCATTTTTTTAAGGAATAACTGTGACTGATTTTACAGACTACGTTGTAGCAGACATCAATTTGGCCACCTTCGGTCGCAAAGAAATTGCCATTGCCGAAACAGAAATGCCCGGCTTAATGGCCATTCGTGAAGAATTTGCAAAAGCACAACCACTCAAAGGCGCACGCATTACTGGCAGCCTGCACATGACGATTCAAACTGCGGTATTGATTGAAACGCTTAAAGATTTAGGTGCGGATGTACGCTGGGCATCATGCAACATCTACTCAACGCAAGACCATGCGGCGGCGGCAATTGCGGCTGGCGGCACACCGGTTTTTGCTATTAAAGGCGAAACACTGACTGAATACTGGGATTACACGCACCGTATTTTTGAATGGGCGAATGACCAAACTGGCCAACCCGTATTCTCCAATATGATTTTGGATGATGGTGGCGATGCTACCTTGCTGCTGCACCTCGGTACACGCGCAGAAAAAGATTTATCAGTGATTGCAAACCCGACATCAGAAGAAGAAATCTGTTTATTCGATGCCATTAAAGCTAAATTAAAAACTGACCCTACTTGGTACTCAGTGCGTTTAGCGCAAATTATCGGCGTGACTGAAGAAACTACCACTGGCGTGCATCGTTTGTATCAAATGCATAAAGAAGGCAAATTGGCTTTCCCGGCGATTAACGTGAATGATTCTGTAACCAAGTCTAAATTTGATAATTTATACGGTTGCCGTGAATCATTAGTGGATGCGATTAAGCGCGCAACTGACGTGATGATTGCAGGTAAAGTAGCTATAGTAGCGGGTTATGGCGATGTAGGTAAAGGCTCTGCACAAGCTTTACGTGCGCTTTCTGCCCAAGTTTGGGTGACTGAAATTGACCCTATCTGTGCATTGCAAGCCGCGATGGAAGGCTACCGTGTAGTCACGATGGATTATGCGGCGGAATATGGCGATATTTTTGTGACTTGTACCGGTAATTATCACGTGATTACGCATGACCACATGGCTAAAATGAAAGACCAAGCCATTGTGTGTAATATTGGCCATTTTGATAATGAGATTGATGTCGCCTCACTCGAAAAATATGAGTGGGATGAAATCAAACCACAAGTAGATCACGTGATTTTCCCGGATGGCAAAAAGATTATCTTGTTAGCTAAAGGCCGTTTAGTGAATTTAGGCTGTGGTACAGGTCACCCAAGCTATGTGATGAGTTCATCGTTTGCTAATCAAACCATTGCGCAAATCGAGCTATTTACGCAAACTGCTAACTATCCAGTAGGTGTTTATACCTTACCTAAACATTTGGATGAAAAAGTGGCTGTGTTGCAATTGAAAAAACTCAATGCGCAATTGTCAACGCTAACCGATGAGCAAGCGGCTTATATTGGCGTATCGAAGCAGGGCCCTTTTAAGCCAGATACTTATCGCTATTAATTTAAATAAGTAAAAGAGGCCACATGAAGTTATTACTGGTTTGGTTGTTAAACGCGTTGGCGCTGTTGGCGGTAGCGTATTTTGTGCCAAATATTCATGTGGCCGGTTTTACTGCAGCTTTGGTAGCTGCATTAGTCATCGGTTTAGTCAATATGTTGATTAGGCCGATTTTTGTCATATTAACCTTGCCGATAACGATATTAACGTTGGGACTTTTTATTTTGGTGATTAACGGTGTGCTATTTTATGCGGTAGGTCACTGGTTACAAGGTTTTGAGGTTAGAACGCTGATGGCAGGGATTATTGGTGCGATAGTTTATAGTGTGTTTTCTTGGTTGTTAACTGCGATTTTTATTGAAGATAAATAGACCATGATAGAAAAAGAAATACAAATGAAAACGCCCCCTAACAAATTTGAACTTAGCTTTGAGTTTTTCCCGCCGAAAACAACAGAAGGCATGGATAAACTGCGTGAAACACGGTCGCAATTAGCCAAGTTTAACCCTGAGTTTTTTTCTGTGACGTTTGGTGCCGGTGGTTCTACGCGTGATAGAACCATGGATACCGTGCTGGAAATCCAACATGAAGGCTTTCAGGCCGCGCCGCATATTTCTTGTATTTCATCCAGTAAAGCTGAGATACGTGATCTGTTACTTGCTTACCAAGCACAAGGTATTAAGCGTTTGGTGGCTTTACGAGGCGATATCCCCTCAGGTGAGGTGAGTGCGGGTGATTTTCGCTATGCTTCTGAGTTGGTACAGTTTATCCGTGCCGAGACAGGCAATCATTTCCATATTGAAGTGGCAGCCTATCCAGAGTTTCACCCCGAAGCCAGGACGCCAGCGGCAGATTTGCAGAATTTAAAACGCAAAGTGGATGCAGGGGCTAATTCAGCGATCACGCAGTATTTTTACAACGCCGATGCGTATTTTAGATTTGTGGAGCAGTGCGATGCGTTAGGGATTACGATTCCGATCGTGCCAGGCATTATGCCGATTTATAACATTACGCAATTGGCGCGTTTTTCTAGTATTTGTGGTGCTGAAATTCCACGCTGGTTAAAAATGCGTCTGGAAGAATATGGTGATGACATGACGTCATTACGTGCTTTTGGTGTAGATGTGGTGAGTGAACTGTGTGACACATTGTTAGCTTGGGGCGCACCAAGCTTACACTTTTATACCTTGAATCAGGCTGGCACCATTAGCAACATTATTCACAACCTCAGTGAATGATATTGGTTGGTAAGCAACAAACCTATCCTGCTCTTAATGTAGGGTAGGTTTTTGTTTATTAAGCAACACATCTTCAATAAATAAATATTCCTTGGTTTTATCCGGGCCAGATTTGCTCGCGCCCCAAGTGGTCATAAGTACGATCCAGCGCATTTCTTCAATGCTGATTTCTGCCTGCGGTAAGTTCATGGCAAGCTCTAATACCAGCTCGCGTTGTGCGGTATTGAGTATGTTAGCTTGCACTAAAAATAGAATAAAACCGATGCTCTCACCAGAGATTTTTTTAAGCTCGTCTTCTGTAAAAATGCGGGTGTTGGCGTGGATGGCTGCCTCAAACAACTCGGGTTTGTCGGTCATCAACTCTAGTTGATTAAACCAATCAAACGCGCCGTTGATATCTTCTTCATCAAAACCTGCGGCAGACAACTCTCTGGATAAGGTGTTTTCGTCAGGTCTAAACTGCGTATCAATGTAGTTTTCAAACATATAAACCAATACTTCAAACATAGTTTTTGTCCTTTAAATTATTTTTTAACTTAAGTGAGATGGTTTATGCAAACTTCTAAAATTACAAATTACACAAGTTTTTGGTATTGACCTCCGGCTAGACTGGTTAGTTTTCCTTCAAGTTCCAGTAGCATAAGCATGGATGAAACTTCGCCTACCGTCAAGCCGCTTATTGATACTATTTGCTCTAAAGCGATGGGTTCAAAGCCCATTATTTTGAGAATTGTATTGTCAGTTGTTGTTTGATGGTCGAGGTTAGTAGCGCTGTTCTCAGCATCAATTTCTTTAATTGAATGATCTAATTTCGCACTTAGTTTAAGTTCTTCAACTATGTCCTGTAAGCAATCTACTAATTTAGCGCCTTGCTTAATCAGTTGATGGCATCCTTTAGACATGGGTGAATGAATTGAACCCGGGATCGCAAAAATTTCACGACCTTGTTCAGCAGCCATGCGCGCAGTAATTTGTGAGCCACTTTGTAAATTGGCTTCTACCACTAAACAGCCTAAACTAAGCCCGCTGATAATACGATTACGTTTAGGGAAATTTTGCGGTTTTGATGGCGTACCTAATGTGAATTCAGAAACCACAAGCCCGTGCTCTACAATTTGGTGCGCCAAATCACGATGCTTGGCTGGGTAAACAATATCCAAGCCAGTCCCAACAACTGCAATCGTTTTACCATTAGCTTTGAGCGCACCACGGTGTGCTGCGCCATCAATGCCTAGTGCTAGACCACTCACTACGCACAAGCCGTAGCCGCACAAATCATGTGCGAAAGCCTCGGCATTTTTTTCACCTTGTACAGAAGCATTGCGACTACCAACAATGGCGATACTAGGCTGATTGAGTAACGCGAGATTACCTTTTGCATACAGAAAAGGAGGTGGGTCGGCAATTTCAAGTAAAGATTTTGGATACTCGGCATCCGCAAGCGTCACGAGGTGATTGTTGGCAAGAGACAGCCAGTGTAAAGAATCAGCCAAGGCGTCATGATTAACGCCTTGGTTAATTTCGCGGGCAATTTGATCTGAAACCACTTCTTTTAATTGCTTAAGACTTGCAGCATAAATATGGCCAGGGCTGCCAAAAATGTTAAGTAACTGACAAAACGTTTGTGGCCCTATGCCACGAATATTGCCTAAACTAATCCACAGCGACTTTTCTACAAGCGTCGGGTCGTTGTGGTCTTCGCTACCGCTAGCCATTAAGCAATTAAGGTGTTTTTACGGTATCTAAGGTGTTAATCGGCGCGGATGCCTGCATTATCAAGCCATAAGATACACGATCAAATACACGGAACACCATGAGTAAACCTACGCGTTCATCTGGCAGTTTAATCATGCCAGGTTCAAGTACCAGTTCACCGGTAGCTTCAGGCGCTTTTTCGAAATTCACCACTGGCTTACCGTCGGTATCGCGTGACACCTCAAAATTTAATTCTTTTAATTTGGGTTTTGCATTGGCTTTTGCTTGTTTTTGTTCTTCTGATTCTTTTTGTGGCTCAGGGTCTTTAATCACGCGACCATAACGGCTAATTGCCAACACATGACCCACTTCAATACCATCTGCGCTACCGCGACTGATAGAGACGATACTTTGTGGCCCAGCTTCAGCCACGCCGCCATAAATTTTAATAATACGGCCCGTAATTTCTGAGTCAGGGGCATGGGGCACAAAGTTGGTAGTGACTTCATCGCCGCTAGGGACTAATCTATCTTTAGTGAAAATTTCTTCTTTAGCTTTTGTGATATTAGCGCTTGCGGGTTCACCATATTTTGTGATTCTAGCGTCGCCTAAGTAAGTGGCTTCAATGCCTAAAACTTCTTTGCTGTCAGGGTCAATTAAATCATTGCCTGGCCGATAAACAAACCAATTGAGTCCGTCGCCTTCTTCAATTTTATTGATATAAACACGTGTGCCAGGGCTTAAAACAACGCGATTATCTTGCCCTGCAATGATTCTTGGTGATTCGGCTAATTGGTTTTTTTCAATAATCAGTGGCTGACTCAAAAATGGTGCAATGACATTGAGCGGAATGGTTGAGATAGCCGTTTTTTCTAAGGGTTCTATCACCGTACCTGGTTGTAATGTAATGGTTTCGCGCAGCAGTTTTAATTCTGGCTTGCCACTACTCATGTCGAGAAAAACGACATCACCGGGATAAATTAAGTGTGGATTTTTAATTTGGGCGCGATTTAGCTGCCAAACTTTTGGCCATAACCATGGGTCTTTTAGAAATTTGCCAGAAATACCCCATAAAGTATCGCCTTTGACGACAACATGACGATCAGGATGGTTAGGTTTAAGTGCAACTTCTTGCGCATTGAGATGGAAGCTTAAGCAACAAAACATCAGCAGCGTTATAATATTGCGGAACATAGATTGATGACCTCAGTCAAAAATGCATTGAGAGGATATGCGGTTAAAGCAAATAAAACACGCGCGCATACCGTGAATTTACGTTAAATTTAGCACGTAATTCATTCAACAATCAAGCTTTTATGGAAAAAGCTGTGGATTTATAAGAAATTTGAATTTTTATGTATCAATATAGTGAGTTTTTATGGCAATTTTAGACATTCTTAACTACCCAGACCCACGTTTATACACCGTTGCAAAGCCGGTAAAAGAGGTGGATGCCGCGTTGCGCCATTTGATTAATGATATGGCGGAGACGATGTATGCCGCACCAGGCATAGGGTTGGCGGCAACGCAAGTGAATCGGCATATACAGTTGCTGATTATTGACACCAGTGAAAGCAAGGATCAGCTGCAAGTTTTTATCAATCCTAAAATCACTTCAAAAGACGGTGAGCAGGTGTATGAAGAAGGCTGCTTGTCTGTGCCTGGTGTGTATGAAAATGTAACACGGGCAGAAAAAGTTACGGTTGAAGCTTTAGATGAAAACGGCAAACTATTTACGTTAGAAGCACATGGCCTGTTGAGCGTTTGTATTCAGCATGAAATTGACCATTTATTAGGCAAGTTGTTTGTTGAGTATTTGTCCCCCCTTAAGCGCAGCCGTATTAAAAATAAAATGCTCAAACATCACCGCCCCATGTAATTTACAACCATGTAGTTTGTATAAAGGTCACAACATTGAACATAATTTTTGCTGGAACCCCTGAATTTGCTGTCCCTGCTTTAGCCGCGCTCATTGATGCGGGTCATCAAATCGTGATGGTGCTTACCCAGCCTGATCGCCCAGCGGGGCGTGGTATGAAGCTCAAGGCGAGCCCGGTTAAAGTGCTGGCAACGCAACATGGTTTGCATGTATTGCAGCCAGCAACCTTAAAAGATGCAGTGGTTCAAGCACAAATTGCACAAGTGAATGCCGATGTGATGATTGTTGCAGCTTATGGCTTGAT
>Ga0209343_10001450_pt1 | contig 31965 bp, 29 predicted proteins | sample RifCSPlowO2_02_FD_184026 | JGI IMG/M metagenome (GOLD analysis project Ga0209343, IMG submission 184026) | Groundwater microbial communities from Rifle, Colorado - Rifle CSP2_plank lowO2_0.2 (SPAdes) (version 2) | ecosystem: Environmental > Aquatic > Deep subsurface > Groundwater | place... | reverse complement strand
AGGGGTTTTCTGCCGTGCTGCCAGCGAAACCAGGCGGCCATGCCGGCGGCGACGGCGCCGGCGATCAGCAGGGTGGTGAGCACCCCGCCCAGGTGTACCAGGCTGCGCAGCAGCAGGTTGAGCACTATCACCGCGGCGACGCCGCTCAGGGCCAGACGGCTGACCGCAACGTGGCTGGACGTGGGTTCGTGCATGGTGCCCCCTACAGGCTGCGATTGAGGCCGAAGCGTTTTTTCAGGACGCTTTGCAGCCAGGCCTTGGGCAGCCAGGCGGCGAGCAGAGGCAGGGTGCGGCTGCCGTTGCCCAGGCGCAGCAAATGCGGACGGCGGCGTTTTTGCACGGCGGCGAGCAGGTCACGGGCAAACTCGCTGGCCGGGGTCGGGTGCTCCTGGGAGGCCTTGGCGCGGGCGCGGATGCCATCACGAATCGGCCACCAGGGCGAGGCTTGATCGAGAATCCGTTCGGCCTGGGCGCTGGCGTTGCTGCCAAAACTGGAGGCGATGGCGCCGGGCTGGACTTCCATGACCTCGATGGCGAACGGCGCCAGCTCCATGCGCAGGGCATCGGAGAGCGCCTGCACGGCCGCCTTGCTGGCGCAGTAAGCGCCGGCAAACGGGGTGACCAGCACGCCGGAGACGCTGCCGATATTCACCACCAGGCCCTGGTTCTGGCGCAGCAGCGGGAAGCACGCGCGGGTCACGCCGATGAGGGCAAAGACGTTGGTCTCGAACTGCTTGCGCAGGGCCTCGACGCCGCCGTCCAGCAGCGGCCCCATGGCGCCGTAACCGGCGTTGTTGATCAGCACGTCGAGGCCGCCGGCTTCGGCTTTCAGGCGTTCGGCCAACTGGCCCAGGGCCAGGCCGTCATTGACATCCAGTTGCACCGCGGTAAATCCAGCGGCGCTCAGGGCGGCCAGGTCCTCGGCTTTACGGGCGCTGGCCCATACGCAATAGCCGGCGGCCTGGAAGGCGTCGGCGAGGGCGCGGCCGATGCCGCTGGAACAACCGGTGATCAGGGCGACAGGCTGGGTCATGCAACAGTCCTTGTGAACGAGAAATTTGAGGGGCTCAGTCGTCGGCGTGGTCGCGCAGGAACACCAGGCTGTCGGCCTTGGAGTGCTCGCTGCTGAAACGGTAGCCCTGGGCGTTGAAGTCCTTGAGGCCGGCCGGGTCTTGCAGGCGCTCCTTGATCACGTAACGTGCCATCAGGCCGCGGGCCTTCTTGGCGTAGAAGCTGATGATCTTGTACTGGCCGTTTTTCAGGTCTTTGAACTCGGTGTTGATCACCCGTGCGTGCAGGGCTTTGCGCTTCACGGCGCTGAAGTATTCGTTGGAGGCCAGGTTGAGCAGCACGTCGTCACCCTGGGCGGCCAGGGCCTCGTTGAGCCAGCCGCTGATCCGTTCGCCCCAGAATTCATAGAGGTTCTTGCCGCGCGGGTTGGCCAGCTTGGTGCCCATCTCCAGGCGGTACGGCTGCATCAGGTCGAGGGGCCGCAGCAGGCCATAGAGGCCGGAGAGCATGCGCAGATGCTGCTGGGCAAAATCAAAGTCGGCGTCGTTGAAGTCCTCGGCGTGCAGGCCGGTATAGACGTCGCCCTTGAATGCCAGCAAGGCCTGCTTGGCATTGGCCGGGCTAAAGTCCGGCGACCAACTGCCGAAGCGTGCCGCGTTGAGACCGGCGAGTTTGTCGGAGAGATCCATCAGCGTGCTGATGTCCGCCGGGCTCAGTTGGCGCAGCTGGGCGATCAGTTCGCTGGCGTGGTCGAGGTGAGCGGGCAGGGTGAAGCGCGGGGTCGCCGGTGGGGTCTCGTAGTCGAGGGTCTTGGCTGGGGAAATCACCATCAGCATAAAGCGGCTCCTAAATATGTGCGCCGATTCTAGCGCGTCGCCTGCAGGCGGGGGCGGGCTTATCGGGCCTGCGGAAAAATAAGCTACGCCCCGTAGGAGCGAGCTTGCTCGCGATGCTTGCGTCTTAGCCGGGCCGGCAGGGTGAGCTGATCGCCAGCCAGTTGGCGCCTACAAAAGCGCGGCGCAACAGGTAGGGATGGCGGCGCGGAAAAATAAGCTACGCCCCGTAGGAGCGAGCTTGCTCGCGATGCTTGCGTCTTAGCCGGGCCGGCAGGGTGAGCTGATCGCCAACCAGCTGGCTCCTACAAAAGCGCGGCGCAACAGGTAGGGATGGCGGCGCGGATAAATAAGCTACGCCCCGTAGGAGCGAGCTTGCTCGCGATGCTTGCGTCTTAGCCGGGCCGGCAGGGTGAGCTGATCGCCAGCCAGTTGGCGCCTACAAAAGCGCTGCGCAACAGGTAAGGGTAGCGGCGCGGAAAAATAATCGGCACAGGTCTGTTGTAGTGCTTTTCCTGTCATCGTTTTTGCGCTATTTACTGAGCTAGACCGTCGAACCCGGCAACACCGGTGGCGGTCGTGGCGTGTTGTGGTTTATCGCTGCCTTGCCACTGCAGCGGTGCTGTTACCACGGCCTGCTCGGCCTTCGCGGGTGTGTACCGGCCCACCGCCCTGGGTGGGAATTCGACGCTCTGTTCGCGGCGCAACGCTGCTTCGGTGCTGCGCCGTCCGGCCCCCAGTGAAAAGGTGAGCGAGTATGGAAAACCACGGACGTGTCAGCCCCACCGCGCCAACCCTGTACGCCCTGGATACCAACGTACTGATCCACGATCCGAATGCCTTGCTGAATTTTCAGGAGCACCACGTCGCCATCCCGATGACGGTGCTGGAAGAGTTGGACAAGCTGAAAAGCGGTAAGCAGGGGGTGGCGGCCGAGTGTCGCCAGGCCATTCGCCTGATCGACAAGATTCTTGGTGGTGCCACGCCGGAGGAGGTCGAGCACGGGGTGGCGATCGTGCGCGACAAGAGCGGGCCCTGCGGTTACCTGTCGATCCTTATGAGCAAGCGCGCCGAGCCGCTGACCTGGCTGCCGGAAGACCTCAACGACAACAAGATCATCAATCAGTTGGTCGAGCTGCAAGCCAGCCGTCCGGGCCTGTCCGTGGTGCTGGTGACCAAGGACATCAACATGCGCCTGAAGGCGCGGGCCTGTGGGCTGGCCGCCGAGGATTACCACACCGACCAGTTGGTCGACGATGTGGCGCTGCTGCCCAAGGGTTATCACACCCTGAGCGGCTCGTTCTGGGACCGCGTCAGCAAGGTCGAGACCCGTCAGGGCCAGGGCCGCACCTGGCATCAGGTACAGCTGATCGACAACCTGCCGGCGGTACATATCAATGAATTTATCGTCGATGAGCAAGGCTTCGTCGGCTGGATCAAGGGCATCAAAGCCGATGAGCTGCTGATTCTCGATCTGCATCAGGAGCCATTGCTGCATCAGGAGGCCTGGGGCCTGCGCCCGCGCGATATTTATCAGGCGCTGGCGCTGTATGCGCTGCTCGATCCGGATATTCACCTGGTCAACCTGTCCGGTGCGGCGGGCTCGGGCAAGACCATTCTGGCCCTGGCGGCGGCCATCGAGCAGACCATGGTCAGCAAGCGCTACCGGCGCATCATCGCCACCCGTAGCGTGCAGGGGCTGGATCAGGAGATTGGTTTTCTGCCCGGCACCGAGGCGGAGAAGATGGAGCCCTGGCTCGGCGCCATCACCGACAATCTCGAAGCCCTGCACATGGACGACGAGAACACCCACGGCAGCGTCGACTACATCCTGCAAAAGGTGCCGCTGCAGTTCAAATCCCTCAACTACATTCGCGGGCGCAGCTTCCAGCAGAGCCTGATCCTGATCGACGAGTGCCAGAACCTTACCCCGCACCAGATGAAAACCATCATCACCCGCGCCGGCACCGGCTCCAAGGTGGTGTGCCTGGGCAACCTGGCGCAGATCGATACACCCTACCTGTCGGCGCCCAGCTCCGGCCTGACCTACCTGACCGAGCGCTTCAAGGACTTCCCCCATGGCGTACATATCACCCTGCAAGGGGTGCCACGTTCGCTGCTGGCGGAATACGCCGAGGCCAATATGTAAGTCTCCGGCGGGCGCCATTTAGGCGCCCGCCGAGGTTTGCCCCAAGGCCTGCTCTGGCGGTTTACAATTGGCGCTCCTTATTCGGAGCAAGCCTGTGCTGACTCATCTCGATTCCCAGGGCCACGCCAATATGGCCGAGGTCACCGCCCTGACCCTCTATGACATGTGCAAGGCGATGGATCGCGGCATGCGTATCGAGCCGGTGTGCCTGCTGGAAAAACCCGGCGGCAAGAGCGGCCATTACCCTCTGCAGGATCAGGGGGCGGGCGAAGCATGATTCATGTGCAGTATTTTGCCCGCTATCGCGAAACCCTGGGCATCGATGCCGAGCAATTGAGCGGCAGCTTCGCCAGCCTCGACGCACTGCGCCAGCAACTGTTGGCCCGCGGCGGGGTGTGGCAGGTGTTGGCCGAGGCGAACCTGATGTGTGCGCGCAATCAAGAGCTGTGCAGCCTCGATGAGGCCGTCAGCGCCGGCGACGAAGTCGCCTTTTTCCCCACCGTAACGGGAGGTTAGCAACATGGCCATTCGGGTCCAGAGTGAACCCTTTGATCCGGGCGTCGAGGTCAATGCCCTGCATGCGGCCAATGTCGGCATTGGCGCGGTGGTCGGTTTTGTCGGCTATGTGCGCGACTTCAATGCCGGGCAGGAAGTGGCCGGCATGTTTCTCGAACATTATCCGGGGATGACCGAGAAGGCCCTGGCCAAGATCGCCGTCGAGGCCGAGCAGCGCTGGCCGCTGCTGCGTCTGGAGATTCTCCATCGCGTCGGCGCCCTAGAGCCCGGCGAGCCGATTGTCTTTGTCGGCACCGCCAGCGCCCATCGCCAGGCCGCCTTCGATGCCTGCAACTTCGTCATGGATTACCTGAAAACCCGCGCGCCGTTCTGGAAGAAGGAACAAGGCAGCGCCGGCGCCAGTTGGGTGGAAGGTCGCGCCAGCGATCAACAGGCCGCACAGCGCTGGCAGGATGACACACCGAGTTGAATGCGCCGGTGTTGCCGCTGGAGGAGGTCGCCGCCAGCCTTGAGGCGCCGGCCAAGCCCTGGTTTGTCTACCTGGTGCGGGCCGCCAACGGGGCCTTGTATTGCGGCATCAGTGACGACCCGCAGCGGCGCTTCGCCCAGCATCAGCGTGGCCAGGGCGCACGCTTCTTTTACTCAAGCCCGGCCCAGGCCCTGGTGTATGTCGAGCGTTGCGCCGACAAGTCGGCGGCCCTGCGCGAAGAGCGCGGCATCAAGCAATTAAAGAAGTCCGCCAAGGAGGCGTTGGTGGCCAGCTACCTGGCTATCCAGGCCGCTGATGGCCTGTCATCAGCCTGAGCGGCTAGGCTCGCGCAGGCTGCACGGGTAAGCTGGGTTTTTCCCCGCCGCCCGGAGCGCGCCATGCACGAGTTGATTCTGCATCACTACCCGAACTCGCCGTTTGCCGAGAAGGCTCGCCTGTTGCTCGGCTTTAAACAGCTGTCCTGGCATTCGGTATTGATTCCGCCGGTCATGCCCAAGCCCGATCTGACCGCTCTCACCGGTGGTTACCGCAAGACCCCGGTGCTGCAAATCGGCGCCGACATTTATTGCGACACGGCGCTGATCGCGCGCCGCCTGGAGGCGGAAAAAGCCACGCCGGCGCTGTTTCCCGAAGGCCAGGAATTTAATGTGGCCAGCGTTGCGCAGTGGGCCGACTCAGTGTTGTTCCAGCATGCGGTGAGCCTGGTGTTCCAGCCCGAGTCGATTGCCGTGCGCTTTGCCGCCCTGCCGCCGGAGGCGGTCAAAGGCTTTATGGCCGATCGTGCCGGCCTGTTCAACGGCGGTAGTGCCAGCCGTTTGCCGCTGGCCCAGGCGCAGCAGCAATGGCCGACCTTGATGGCGCGGTTGGAGCAACAGCTGAGCCGCGAGGAAGGCGACTTCCTGTTTGGCGAGGCGTCCCTGGCCGACTTTGCCATGGCCCATCCGTTGTGGTTCCTGCTGGCCACGCCGGTTACCGCGCCCTTGGTGGAGGCCTATCCGGCCGTGACGGCCTGGCTCAAGCGGGTGCTGGGTTTTGGTCATGGTTCGGCGAGCAAACTGGATGCGGCCGCCGCCATCGAGATCGCCCGCAATGCCACCCCGGCCGCTCTGCCGAGCGCGGCCAGCCTCTTGCCGGCGGGCGTGCAACTCGGTCAGCAGGTGAGCATTGCGGCCACCGACTATGGTGTCGATCCGGTGCTGGGCGAGCTGCTGTTCGCCGGCAGCGAAGAGCTGATCCTGCGCCGCGAAGACGCCCGTGCGGGTGTCGTACACGTCCACTTCCCACGGCTCGGCTTTCGTCTCGACGCCTGTTGAGCGTCGCGCCAGGATAATCCTTCCGGCCCTGCGCCCAATGCCGTTCACTTAAGCCAAGTGCGCGGCATTTTTGTAGCCAGGATGAGATCCGGGAAGCTCGTTGCCCTGTGTCTTCGTCCGCGGATTTGCTCCGGACTACGGCTGTGCAACCTGAGGGCGCGGGATTGCCGCCCTGCGCCGGGCGTTGTCCTGTGGCCCCCTCACGCGGGTGACGCTCGCGCCGAGAGGCGATTTTCTGTGGCGCACTTCACAGATACTTCGGCACCTCGTATTCTTGCTCGCGCATCACGGATGAATGCCTGGGCAGTGCGCGCCTCGTCGCCGAACCACTGCCCCTCCCGCCTCACTCTGCAAAGGATTGTGTATGAAAGAGCAACGTTATCTGCCGGCCCTGCGTGCCCATATCGAGCAAATGCTCGGCGCTGGCTGGGTGATCACTGCCCGCAGCCCGCTAAAATTGCAACATGGCCGCAGCAGTTGCGTGGTGCGCCACGGCATGCTGATCAGCGAGGGCATGCTCTAGTCGCTAAACGCTGCGGGGGCGATGCCTTAAGGCGTTTGCGCCGGGCGCACCTTGGGCAATTGGGCGGCCAGTTGGCGGAAGTGTTCGAGGCGTTCGTAGCACAGGGTCAGCTCACCGCGTTGGGTGTTGTACCAGGCGTCCGGGCTGCCGCAGGTGGTCAGGCGCAAGGTCAGGGGGCGGGGCAGGGCAAAGGCGTCGCTGGCCTTGTTGGCCACCGCCTCCAGCTCACCGCTGGCGCGCACCTTGGCCAAAATATCGGCGCCATGCTCCAAGTGGCGCGGCGGTTCATCGTAGAGCACTTGAATGCGCTGCCCTGGCGGTGCTCCAGGCGGCCGGCGAAAGTGTCGCTCCAGCCAGTTCACCGCGTGCTGCACCTGCTGGTATTCCTGCGGGCAGTAGAACGCCCGCTCGTCCGGCAGGCCGGTGGCGGTGATGATCCACTCCAGCTTCTGCGGGTCGCTGCCGTAGGCCAGGCAGGCGATGTTGTAGAAACGCTGGGCGTCGAGGCCGTGACTGTCCCAGCTGTAGACCTTTTCCTCGGGCGCTTTCGGCAGCCGCCACTCCAGGCGCCAGTAGTCGGCCACGTCCAGCAGCTTGGCGTAGAAGTTGGCATCACGTTGCTTGCCGTGCAGCAGAAACAGGCCGACGAAGCCGAGCTGGTCGGCCGCATCCTCCTCGCGACCAAGCACCGGCAACTGCAGTTCATGGATCAGCAGATGGCCCATCTCATGCAACAGGGTGAACTCGGCGTTGGCGGTGACAAAGCGCAACTCGGTGGTTGCCAGATCGCTTTGTGGCGCCGCGGCCGCGGCCTGGCAGGCGCTGGTCAGCAGTAACAGCAGGGCTAGATACCAAGGCCTCATGGCAGCGGTCTCCTTCACGCGTCGGCGTCAGCGCCCGGCTGCTGACGAAACACCAAGGCCTTGAGGCCGCTGGCGGTGCTGATGTCGGGGAATTCGGGCGGGTTCTCCAGGCGCTCACTGAATATCAGGGAGGGTGCCTCGCGGGCCATGCTGTCGATCAGAAACTCCGGGCCGACGTCCGGGTCGTTGACGCAGGCCAGCACCGTGCCTTGCGGCGTGAGCAGTTCGGGCAGTTGGCGGAGGATGCGCTGGTAATCCTTGCTCAGGGCAAAGCTGCCTTTCTGAAAGGTCGGCGGGTCGATGATCACCAGGTCGTAAGGCCCGCACTTTTTCACCTTGCCCCAGGACTTGAACAGCTCATGGCCGAGGAAGCTGACCCGGCTGAGGTCGTGCTGATTTAGGCGATGGTTGTCGCGGCCACGGCTCAGGGCCGCGCGGGCCATGTCCAGATTGACCACATGGGCGGCGCCGCCGGCGATGGCCGCCACGGAGAAGCCGCAGGTGTAAGCAAACAGGTTGAGCACGCGCTGGTCGCGTGCCTGGGCTTGTACCCACTGGCGGCCGTAGCGCATGTCGAGAAACAGACCGCTGTTCTGCTTCTGGCCGAAGTCGAGCTTGTAGCGCAGGCCGTTTTCGCTGATCAGGCATTCGTCCAGCACCTCGCCCAGCAGCCATTCGCTGCTGCTTTCCTGCAGGTAGCGGTGGTGCAGCAACAGGCTGTGGGCCTGGCTGTGCTGCCAGCTTGCGGTTTGCGTGCAGGCCAGCAGCATCTGCTTGAGAGCGGCCAGCTCTGCATCGCTCGGCTGGCGGAACAGCGCCACCAACAGCACACCTTGCAGCCAGTCGACCGTCAGGTGTTCCAGCCCCGGATAGCAGCGGCCGCGGCCGTGGAACAGGCGGCGGGTTTCTGTGGGCGCGGGGTGCAGGGCGGCCAGCAGGTGCTGGTGCAAAAAGGCGATGGCAGCGGTGTTCATGGCTTCGCTTCGGGGTAAAGGTGATTGGGCAGGTGCCGTCGGGAGGTCATCCGGGCGATTTAGTTCTGTTCCAGTTCGGCCAGGCTGAACGGCAGCGGCGGCGTTGGCCAGTGCAGGTCGAGGGCTTCAAACTGGCGCGCCAGCAGGCTGGCCAGCAGCAGGTTGCGTAGCCATTTATGGTCGGCGGGCAGCACATACCAGGGCGCGCTTGGGCGGTGGCTGCGGGCCAGAGTGTCAGCCCACTCGGCCTGGTATTGAGGAAACTGACGATGGGCCTGGAGATCGGCGGCGCTCAGCTTCCAGTGTTTATGCGGGGTGAGGATGCGTTTGCGCAGGCGCTTGAGCTGTTCGCCGGCGGAGATCTGCAGATAGACCTTGCACAGCAGAATGCCGGCCTCCTGCAACTGATCCTCAAAGGCGGCAATCTGCTGCAAGCGCGGGCTGACCTGCTCGATGCCGATAAAGCCGTCATGCAAGTCGCCGACCACGCCTTCGTAGGGGCTGCGATTGAAGATGCCGATGCTGCCCGGTGCTGGCAGGCGCCGTTGGTAGCGGGCGAGGAAGTGCTCCTCACGCTCGCTGGTGCTGGGCAATTGAAAGTTGCTGACGTCCACCCCTTGCGGGTTGAGGCCGCGAAACAGATGGCGGATGGCGCCGTCCTTGCCCGAGCAGTCCGGGCCTTGCAGCCACAGCAGCAGGGCCTGGCGGCGGTTGGCCCAGAGCAGTTGCTGCTGCTCGTCGAGATAGCCTTTGAGCACCTCGAAGTGCTGCTGGCAGGCGTCCTTGTCCAGGCCAAAGTCGCGGGCCGGGTCGCTTGCCAGCGGCGCCGCAACAGCGCAGCGGCAACTGTCCAGCAGGGCATCATCCAGGCGCGGCAGCATCAGTCTTTACGGCGCTTGAGCTGGTCGCGCAGTTGGGTTGGCAGTTGGCGGATGATCAGCATGTCGCGGGCCTCGTCGAACTCGATCTTGGAGCCCAGCAGGTGCGATTCGAAGCTGATCGACAGGCCCTCGCCACGCCCGGTAAAGCGCTGGAACTGCTGCAGGGTGCGTTTATCCGCCGGGATTTCCGGCGACAGGCCGTAGTCCTTGTTGCGAATGTGGTCGTAGAAGGCCTTGGGCCGTTGTTCGTCGATCAGCCCCGACAACTCCTCCAGGCCCACCGGCTGGCCGATCTTCGCCTGGCTGCTGGCATAACCGACCAGGGCCTGGGTTTTTTCGCGGGCGGCGTCCTCTGGCAGGTCTTCGCTTTCGACGAAGTCGCTAAAGGCTTTGAGCAGGGTGCGGGTTTCGCCTGGGCCGTCGACGCCTTCCTGGCAGCCGATAAAGTCGCGGAAGTATTCCGAAACCTTCTTGCCGTTCTTGCCCTTGATAAACGAGATGTATTGCTTGGAGTTGGCGTTGTTCTGCCATTCGGAGATGTTGATCCGCGCGGCCAGGTGCAGTTGGCTGAGGTCCAGGTGCTTGGCCGCCGTCACATCCAGGGCCTCGGTCACCGCCACGCCTTCGCTGTGGTGCAGCAGGGCGATCGACAGGTAGTCGGTCATGCCTTGTTGGTAGTGGGCAAACAGCACATGGCCGCCGGTGGACAGGTTGGACTCCTCCATCAGCTTTTGCAGTTGCTCCACCGCCTGGCGGCTGAACGTCGTGAAGTCCTGGCCGCCGTCCAGGTAAGTCTTTAGCCAGCCGCTAAACGGGTAGACGCTGGATTCGCCGTGGAACAGGCCCCAGGCCTTGCCCTGCTTGGCGTTGTAGCTGTCGTTGAGGTCGGCCAGCAGGTTCTCGATGGCCTGCGACTCGGCCAGCTCGGTGCTGCGCGCATGCAGCACGGCCGGGCTGCCGTCGGGTTTTTTCTCGATCAGGTGGACGATGCAATGACGGATCGGCATGGGGGTTCTCGCAGCAGGTGGGGCGCGGCCCGGAGCAGTGCAATCCGGGCCGCAATGGCGCGCAGTTTACCCGAGCCGGGGCTGGCGCTGCTGCAATGCCTGCAGGCGTTCGATCATATAGCGCAGGTGCATGTGCAGTTGGTACAGCTCGCTGGAGTAGGACAGCGGCACTTCGATGCGGGCCAGTTCGTCTTCCAGGTGTGTCAGGCGGGTGATTTCGCTGTCCAGGTTGGCTGGCAGGCCGCCCTGGTAGAGTTGTTGGTCGATTTCGCGCAGGTGTTTGTACCAGCGGTAGATGCGCGCGCGGATGCGCCATTGGTAGATCGGGCCGATGGCTTTGAACAGCGGAAACAGCAGAACCAGCAGCGGAATGGCCAGGATGATATAGCGGTCGGCCAGCGAGGCGATGCGAAACGGCAGGTAGCGCTGCAGGATCGGCAGCCCTTTGGCGTAGTAGTAATCGGCCTCGGCCAGGGTGTGCAGCGACAGCGGCGGCTTGGCCGGGTAACTGCCGGCCGGGTCGAGCAGGCTGCCGTTTTTCAGCACGCTTTTGGCCGCTTCGAGAATCAGCGGGGTGAGGGATGGGTGAAATGTCTCGCCGGCCACCAGGGTGGCGACCGGGCCGAGGGTGACGATGTCGCGGTCCGGGGTGTTGTGGGCCATATCGAGCATGCCTTCGCCGACCTCAAGCTGGCTCAGGTAGGGCAGGCGGGCCAGGTAGGCCGCGGTGCGCCTTAGGCTGACCAGACGCAGATTGGGTTCGGCGGCCAGGCGCTGGATCAGCGGGTTTTCTGCGGGGCCGACGAAGAAGGCGGCGTCCAGTTGCCCGGCCAGCAACGCCTCGGCCGCGCGGTTGCCACCCAAGGGTTGCCAGTTGCTGGGGTAGTCGGCCGGCTCGATGCGGTTGGCGGCGAACAACGCGGCGGTTACCGCCTGGGTGCCACTGTCTTCGCCGCCCACGGCCAGGCGCAGCTTGAGCAGATCGCTCAGGCGCTGGAACTTGACCTTGGCGCCGAGAAATAGCCACAGCGGTTCGCGGTACATCACCCCCAGACCATTCAGTTTGCTGCGCTCCGCCTCGCTCAGGCGCAGTTCCTGGCCGCTCTGCACCAGGGCCAGTTGCACATCGCCGTTGCCCAGCTTGCTCAGGTTGTCGGCTGAACCGGTGCTTTCAACCAGTTCCAGGCTAAAGCCCTGCAGGGCCAGTTCGGCCTGCAGGCGCAGGGCAAAGCCATGGTAACCACCGCCGATGGCGCCGGTGGCCAGGCGTGCATGCATGGGCGGCGGCGGGGCGGCGAAGTAGAACAGCGCGCCGACCAGGGCGGCCAGCACTGGGACTATCCACAGGTTGGTGAGGATGAGGATTTTCAGGTCTCGCAGAAGGCGGCGCATGCTCAGTCCTTGTGATGGGCTGGGCTGAGAATAGCCGCAATCGAGCATCAGCAGGCCGTTGCGGCCTTCGCGCGCGTGGTCTGTTCAGTTGCCGGCGCTGGCCAAATGGGTGTGGCGCTGTTCGCGGTAGCGGTCGAGCAGGCCGAGCAGCAACAGCAAGCCCAGGGCATAGCTGCCATCCAGGCCGAGCATCAGCAGTACCAGGGCGCACAGCAGGCAGCTGAATGCCGCCAGCCAGCGCCAGACGCCGCGTAGCAGTTGTACGCCGGCAGCCATGCTGAGCAGGTAGATGAGCACGAAGTTGCCGTTGGCGTAGCGGATCAGGTCGTCCACGGTCAGTTCGAGCAGGCTGGCCAGGCTGGCGCACAGGGCGCAGCTGAGCACCACCAGCAACAGGGCGCGGGCCGGCACGCCATGGCGATTGCGCCGGGCCAGACCGGCCGGCAGCTTGCCTTCCTCGGCCAGGCTCCAGATCAGCCGGGCGAAGCCCTGCATATATACGTTCATCGAGGCGAAGCAGGCCAGGTAGCCGACGCCGGCGGCCAGCCAGCGGGCATTGCTGCCCAGGAGCTGGTCGAGCATGCGCGGCAGGGACGCGGCATCGCTCTGCACATCGCCGTAGGCCTGAAAACTCAGCACCGCCACCGAGCAGGCCCAGTACACCAGGCCCGCCAGGAGCACGCCAAATAGCAGGGCCAGGGGGAAGTCGCGGGCGGGGTTTTTAAACTCCTCGCCCATATGGGTAAAGGCCTCGATGCCGACAAAGCACCAGAACATCACGCCCAGGGCCGCCGGCAACAAATGCCAGGAGCCGCTGATCGGCGGCAGCAGCGGCTGGTGGCTGAGCGGCAGCTCGCCGAGCCACCAGATCAGCGCCAGGGTGCCGATAATCGCCAGCGCGATGGCGCCCTGGAGTATGCCGCTGGCCTTGGCTGGACGCTGGCCGAGCAGCAGCATGGCGCCCAGGGTGGCCAACTGCAGCAGCAGGGCGGCGCCTTGGCCGATGGGCAGCACGGCCTGCCAGAAGCCGCTGGCGATATTCAGTGCGGCCGGCAAACCCACCGGCAGCACGGCAAGAAACAGCAGCGCGCTAAGGCGCTCCAGGCGTGCGCCGAAGGCCCGGCCAATCAGGTGCGGCGCCCCGCCGGCATGGGGAAAGCGCCGGCCCAGCTGGGCAAAGGTGAAGGCGATCGGCAGCACCAGGCCAATCAGCAGCATCCACGCCCACAGCGACGCGGCCCCGGCGGCCGTGGCGGCCAGGGCCGGCACGACGAAAATCCCGGTGCCCAGCAGCGAGGTGCTGAGCAGGCCAACGCCTTGCAGTAGACCCAATTCCTGATTCAGACGACTCATGTTGTATGCTCTGGCGTTTTGCCGGATATGGTAGGGCGTGGCCCTGCAAAATGCCGCCGTAGAAGCGTCGGCGTTGCCCGGCAGAATGACGGAATTGGCCGTCGAATTGCTTTTTGCCTGAGAGTCGCCGTGGACAAGTTCGATCAGCAGATACTCGCCCTGTTGCGCGCCGATGCGCGTTTACCCGTCAGCCAGATTGCCCGTGAGATCAGCCTGTCGCGCTCGGCGGTCAGCGAGCGAATTCGCCAGTTGGAACAGGCCGGGGTGATCAGTGGCTACCACGCCCAGGTCACGCTGCCGGGCGCCGCCGGGATCAAGGCCTATCTGGAGTTGTTCTACCAGGGCGGGCGCTGCGAGCACTATGTCGAATTGATGCGCGGATACCCGGAAGTGCACCGCTGCAGCGGCATCAGTGGCGAGACCGACCTGCTGGTCAGCATTGAGGCGCCGTCGATGCAGCGTTTCAGCGAGGTGCGCGGCGAGATCGAAAACTTCCCCGGCATGCAGAAGGTGAAGACCCATATGGTGGTCAAGGATTGGCAGTTCTAAGCATGCGCATTCTGCACAGTTCCGACTGGCACCTGGGCCAGCACTTTATGGGCAAGACCCGCCAGGCCGAGCACCAGGCCTTTCTCGCCTGGCTGATTGAGCAGGTGCAGGCGCAGCAGGTGGATGCCGTGCTGGTGGCCGGGGATATCTTCGACACCGGCGCGCCGCCCAGTTATGCCCGCGAGCTGTACAACCACTTTATTGTTGAGTTGCGCCAGAGCGGCGCCGAGTTGCTGGTGCTGGGCGGCAATCACGATTCGGTGGCCATGCTTGGCGAAAGCAAGACCTTGCTGGCACAACTCAATACCCGAGTGATTCCCAGCGTCTGTGCCGAGTTGGACGAACAGGTGCTGGTGCTGCATGACCGCACCGGCCAGCCGGGGGCCATTCTTTGCGCCATTCCGTTTATTCGCCCACGCGATGTGCTGTTCAGTCAGGCCGGCGAGAGCGCGCAGGCCAAGCAGCAAAACCTGCAGAGCGCGATTCAGCAGCACTATCAGCAGTTGTATGCGCGGGCGTTGGCCAAGCGTGATGCGCTGGGCGGCACCTTGCCGATCATTGCCACGGGGCATCTGACCACCGTCGGTGCCAGCGCCAGCGAGTCGGTGCGCGAGATTTATGTCGGCAGCCTGGAAGCCTTTCCCACCAACGCCTTTCCACCGGCGGCCTATATCGCCCTGGGCCATATCCACCGGCCGCAGAAGGTCGGCGGTCTGGAACATATCCGCTACTGCGGTTCACCGATTCCCTTGAGTTTCGATGAGGCCAAACAGCAGAAGGAAGTGCTGTTGGTGGACGTCACCAGTGCTGGCTTGCAGCAGGTGACGGTGCTGCCGGTGCCGCGTTTTCAGCCGTTGCTGTCGCTGCGTGGCAGCTTAAGCGAGTTGCCCGACGCGATTAATGAGGCCGCTAAACAGGGCACGGTGCAAACGCCGGTATGGCTGGAAGTGCTGGTTACGGCTGATGACTATCTGAGCGACCTGCAGCCACGGCTGCAGGCTCTGTGCGAAGGTCTGCCGGTTGAGGTGCTGCGCATCCGCCGTGAGCGCGGCACGGCGGTGGCGGGGTTGACCAGCGCCACACGGGAAACCCTGGATGAACTCAGCGTGAGTGATGTGTTCGCTCAGCGCTTGAGCTGCGAAAGCCTGGAGCCCGAGGTGCAGGCGCGCCTGGTGGGCCTGTACCAGCAGGTGGTGGCCGAACTGGCGGAGGCGCCGACATGAAGATCCTCAGCCTGCGCCTGAAAAACCTCAATTCGCTGAAGGGCGAATGGAAGATCGACTTCACCGCCGAGCCGTTCAAGGACAACGGCCTGTTCGCCATCACCGGGCCGACCGGGGCCGGCAAGACCACCCTGCTGGATGCCATCTGCCTGGCCCTGTACCACCGCACGCCACGCATGGGCACACTGTCGGCCAGCAGCAACGAGTTGCTGACCCGGCACACCGCCGACTGCCTGGCCGAGGTCGAGTTTGCGGTCAAGGACCAGCATTACCGCGCCTTCTGGAGCCAGCGCCGCGCCCGCGACAAGAGTGACGGCGCGCTGCAGGCACCGAAAGTCGAGCTGGTGCAGATCGATCAGGCCACGGGCGTCGGGCAGATCCTCACCGACAAGCTGAATGAAAAACTCAAATTGACCGAGAGCCTCACCGGTCTGGATTTCGAGCGCTTCACCAAATCCATGTTGCTGGCTCAGGGCGGTTTTGCCGCCTTTTTGGAAGCCAACGCCAACCAGCGCGCCGAGCTGCTGGAGGAGCTGACCGGCACCGACATCTATGGGCAGATTTCCCAGCGGGTGTTTGAGCAGACTCGCGAGGTCAAAGCCGCATTGGATCAGCTACGGGCCAAGGCCTCTGGGGTCGAGTTACTGAGCGATGAGCAGCGCCACGAGTTAGAGGCCGAAGCACAGAACCTGCTGGCCGAGGAGGCCGAGCTGCTGCGTGAACAGCAGCAGTTGCAGGTGCAACGCCAGTGGTGCGAAGACCTGGCCAAGGCGCAAAACCAGCAGCAGGTGGCCCAGCACAATGAGCAGCAGGCGCTGCTGGATCTGGCGGACGCGCAACCGCAGCTTGAGCAGCTACTCGCCAGTGAGCCGGCCAGCAAGTTGCAGCCCCAGCATGCCGCCTGGCAGCAGGCGCAAGCAGCGCTTATTCAAGTTGAACAGCACCTGGCGCACACCCATGCCGCCCGCCAGCAGGCCGATCAGCAACTCTGTCAGCGGCTGTGGCAGGCCACTCAGTTAAGTCAGCACTTGGCGCAGGCGCGGCAGCGCGAGTTAAGTCAGGTGCAGCAGCAGCGCGAGCAGGTCGCGGCCCAGTTGGCCGAGCAGCCCCAGCGTGGCCAGTTGGGCGAGCAGCTACGCGCCTGGGCGGGCCAGTTCGAGCAACTGCAACAGTTGGCTGGCGAGATTGGCGAGCAAACCGCCCAGCAGCAAGCGGGCCAACTACGCCTGCAACAGTTGGACGAGCAGCGGAACAGCCAGCAGCACCAATTAAGCGCCGCCCAGGCGCAGTGGCAGCAGGCGCAACAGCAGCAAACTGCGGCCCAGGCGCAGTTGGACGCGGTGCAAGGTGCCAGCCATGAGGCCGCCTTGCGTGAGCAGTGGCAGCAGTTACTGAGTCAGGGCAATGGTCTGGAACGCCTGGCCGAGCTGGTGCCCTTGCGCCAGCGTCTGGCTCAGCAGGCCGCCCAGTTACAGGCGCAACTGCAGGTGCAAGACCGGCAACTGGCGAGCAACGAGCAAGCGTTGGGTGCTTTGCGCCAGCAGTACAAAGACCTGGCCCAACAGGTACTCGACAAGAAAAAGCTTCTGGAACAAGAACAGCGCATCCAGGCACTCGAGGTATACCGCGCGCAGTTGCAGCCTCATGAGGCCTGCCCGTTGTGCGGCGCCCATGAGCATCCGGCGGTAGCCGCTTATCAGGCGCTGGATGTGTCGCTGACCCAGCAGGCCTTGAGTCTGAAAGAGGCCGAGCTGGAGGCGCTGAAAGCCCAGGGCGAAACCCGCAAGACTGAGCAAGCGATTCTCATCGAGCAGCGCAAGCAGCAAACGCTGCAGTTGCAGCAGTGTGAAGACGAACGCCACGCGCGCGCCGAGGACTGGCAACAGCACTGTCAGGCCCTGGGCATGCAGCTCGCCGATGCCCAGGCCTTGACGGCCGCTCGCCAGCAATATGGGGCTGAACTGGCCAGCCTGGAGCAGCGCCTGGCCCAGCTCGATGGCTGCAAGGCGGCGCTGGAGGCGGCCCGCAACCAGTGCCTGGCAGAGGAAAAACGCTACAGCCAGCTAGAACAACAACAGGCCCTGCTGGCTAAGGATCGGCTCAGCCAGCAGCAGACGCTGGCGGCCATCGACGAACGCCTGGCCCATCTGCAGCAGCAACAGCAGCAGCACCGGGCGGCGCTGGAACAGGCCCTGGCGGCCCTGGGGTATGCGCTGCCCAGTGATGCCGCAGCCTGGCTGGCCGAACGTGAGCAGGACTGGCACACCTGGCAGCAACAGCAGGCGCACCAGCAGGCACTGCTCGAGCAGCAGCGCGATCTTGACTACGCGCTACAGACGGCCAGCGAGCAGCAAAGTCTCTGGCAGCAACGCTGGAGTGAGCTGGCCCAGGCCGAGTTGCCGACCCTGAGCGCGGCGCAGCTAACGTCGTTGTCCCTGACCGAGGTCGAGGCCCAGTATCAGGCGGCGCAGAAGCAGGTCAATGACCTGGCGGTCGAGCAGCAGTTGCGCAGCGAGCAGTTGGGTCAGGCGCAAGCCAATCAGCAAGAGCAACAGCAGGCCTGGCTGGCGGCGCTGCAGCACAGTTCGTTCGCCAGCGAGGCGGCATTCGCCGCGGCGCTGCTCAGCGACGAACAACAGAGCCAATTGCGCAGCCTCAAGGCGCGCCTGGACAAACTGCTGACCGAGGCGCAGGCGCGCAAGGCCAGTAGCGAGCAGGCGTTGGCTGAGCTGCTGGCGGCGCCACAGACCCCGCTCGGCCGTGGCCAGTTGGACGAGCAGTTGCTCAGCCTCAGCCAGCAGAGCAAGGCACTCAATGAACGTCAGGGTGAGTTGCGCGCTCAACTGCAGGGCGACGAGCAGCGCCGCGCCAGTCAGCAGCAACTGTTTGCCGAGATCGCCCGTCAGCAGGCTGACTACGACCTCTGGCAGCAGCTCAACAGCTTGATCGGTTCGGCCGATGGGGCCAAATACCGCAAGTTCGCCCAGGGCCTGACCCTGGATCATCTGGTTCACCTGGCCAATCAGCAGTTGCACCGCCTGCATGGCCGCTATCAGTTGGCCCGGCGCGGCAGTGGCGAACTGGAGTTGGAGGTGGTCGATACCTGGCAGGGCGACGTGGCCCGCGACTGCAAGACCCTGTCTGGCGGCGAGAGCTTCCTGGTCAGTCTGGCCCTGGCCCTGGCGTTGTCCGATCTGGTCAGCCACAAGACCAGCATCGACTCGCTGTTTCTCGACGAAGGCTTCGGCACCCTGGATGGTGAAACCCTGGAGGTGGCCCTGGACGCCCTGGATGCCCTCAACGCCAGCGGCAAGATGATCGGCGTGATTAGCCACGTCGAGGCGTTGAAGGAGCGCATCCCGGTGCAACTCAAGGTACACAAGGGCGTCGGTCTCGGTTACAGCGCGCTGGACAAGCGTTATGCGCTATCCGTTTAGGGATTTTTTGTGCCTATAGGTGTATAAATCGCGCGGTTAAATAACGGCTATCGCGAGCCGGATTTTGTTTGAGTCGGGTGCAGTCCATACCCCCGGCTTGTAGCTTTGAGGAGTCAGCATGGGCGCTCAGTGGAAAGTAAAAGGTAAAGAAGCCGCCGCCAACGCACGGGGCAAGATCTTCGGCAAGCTGGCGAAAGAAATCGCCATTGCGGCGCGTGCTGGCGCTGATATCGACATGAATCCGCGTCTGCGCCTGGTGGTTGAACAGGCGAAAAAAGCCTCGATGCCGCGCGATACCCTGGAACGGGCGATCAAGAAGGGCGCCGGGCTGCTCGGTGATGCCGTGCATTACGAGCGCCTGACCTATGAAGGCTTCGCCCCGCACCAGGTGCCGGTGATCATCGAGTGTCTGACCGACAACACCAACCGTACCGTGGCAGAAATCCGCGTGCTGTTCCGCAAGGGCCAGCTCGGTGCGACCGGCTCGGTGGCCTGGGACTTCGACCACCTGGGCATGATCGAAGCCAGCCCGACGACTGCCGATGCCGACCCGGAACTGGCGGCCATCGAAGCCGGTGCCCAGGACTTTGAGGCCAGTGATGAGGGCGCCACTCTGTTTATGACCGAGCCGACTGACCTGGACGCCGTGTGCAAGGCCTTGCCGCAGTTTGGTTTTAGCGTTAACTCGGCGCAGTTGGGTTATCGCTCGAAGAACCCGGTGAGCCTGAGCGGTGCGCAGTTGGAAGAAGTCGAGGCCTTCCTCGATGCGCTGAACAACCATGACGACGTGCAGAACATGTACGTGGGCCTGGCTGGCTAAGCCGCAGCTTCGCATCAGGCATCCTCGCGGCCAAGGTCGCTTCTACCGGCCGCCATGTTGCAGCCGTAGGAGTGGCCTTGGCCGCGATGCGTTTGGCCGGCGCATCAATCAATTCTGCAAGGGAGTTCAGGCGATGACACTGCAACAGTTGTTGGGCATCGAGTTACCGATCATTCAGGCGCCGATGGCCGGCGTGCAGGACCATCGTCTGGCGGTGGCGGTCAGCAATGCCGGTGGGCTGGGCTCGCTGCCGGCGGCCATGCTCAGCCTGGAGGCGCTGCGCACTGAACTGACGGCCTTGCAGGCGCAGACCGGCAAGCCCTACAACGTCAACTTCTTCTGCCATACCCCGCCGACTCCGGACGCTGCGCGCGAGGCTGCCTGGCGCGCGGCGCTGGCGCCGTATTACGCCGAGCTGGGTCTCGATCCCGAGCAAATTACCGCCGGTCCTGGGCGTGCGCCGTTTAGCGCCGAAGCCGCCGCGTTGTTGGCCGAGTTTCGCCCCGCCGTGCTGAGCTTTCACTTTGGCCTGCCCTCGGCCGAGTTGTTGGCCCAGGTAAAAGGCTGGGGCAGCAAGGTGATCGCGTCTGCCACCACGGTGGCCGAGGCCCTGTGGCTGGAGGCCCATGGCGTGGATGCAGTGATCGCCCAGGGTCTGGAAGCCGGCGGCCATCGCGGGCATTTTCTGTCGCTGGATTTGACTGAGCAGACCGGCTTGTTTGCCTTGCTGCCGCGTATCGTCCAGGCGGTGAAGGTGCCGGTGATCGCTGCCGGCGGCATCGCCGATGCTCAGGGTGTGGCGGCGGCCATGGCCCTGGGGGTCGCGGGTGTACAAGTGGGTACGGCCTATCTGCTGTGCCCGGAGGCCACCACCAGTGCGCTGCATCGTGCGGCTCTGCAAAGCCCGGCCGCTGGGCATACGGCGCTGACCACCTTGTTTAGTGGTCGTCCGGCGCGTGGCATGGTCAACCGGGTGATGCGTGAGTTGGGGCCGTTAACGGCGCCCACGCCAGAGTTCCCGCTGGCCACCAGCGCCATCGCACCGCTGCGGGCCAAGGCCGAAAGTCTCGGCAGTAGCGACTTCTCTCCGCTGTGGAGCGGGCAGAATGCCAGTGGCTGCAAGGCCATTGGCGCGGCGACGCTGACCCTGGAGTTGGCAGGGCGCTGGCGTTCTTTATAAAGCTTGATTTGGGTTATGCCTTGGTTGGCCGCGCGCGGGGATGATTCTTGTGCGTGGCGCATTGCTTGCAGCCCATGATCAACGGATAGCAGCCCCTGACGTCTTGATGTGGCGGCATCGGCTACATTTTCGGTAGCAGATTGTTGTTGCGGTTAAAGAGTATGCCGTCGGCCCTAAGAGGCTTGTCGGTCGGTATGGCCAGGGAGTTTGCATGCGTTTAGTGCTGCGTTATTTGTTCGCGGCGGGCCTGTTGTGGCAGACCTCGCCGGCCCATGCCGAAGTCATGCGCGTGGCTGCGGATATTTGGTGCCCCTTCAACTGCCAGCCCGATGCGCCTTTGCCTGGCTATATCATCGAGGTGCTGGCGGCAGTTTTCCCCCGACAATCTATCGATTATCAGGTGCTGCCCTGGAAACGTGCCATGTTGCAGGCGCGTCAGGGCACAAGTACCGCGGCGCTTGCCGCCACTGCGCTAATGGCCCGCGAAGAGCAGTTACTGATCGGCCGGCAGCCGGTGGGGCATGCCCATGATTGTCTGTACGTCGCGCCGGGCAGCCCGCAGGTTTACCGTGGCCAGGCGGCCGACCTGGATGGCTTGCAGCGCGTAGGCATCGCCCTGGGGTATGAGTACACCGAAGGCCTGGGCGCCTGGCTGGCCGAGAACAAGCCGCGAGTGTTCACCGAATCCGGCGATGAGCCGGCCCGGCGCAATCTGCGTAAGCTGATGCGCGGCGGCTTGGACGGCATGATCGAGGATCGTTCGGTGATGAACTTCCTGCTGCTTGATCCGGCCTATGCCGGGCGTGTGCGGTTGGCCGGTTGCAACCCGCCGGTTCCCCTGTATATGGCCTTCAGTTCCACGCGGCCGGGCGCCGCCAGCTTGCCCGAGCGCTTCGATCAGGGCTTGCAGGCACTGCGTAAATCCGGGCGCCTGGCGCGGATTCTGGACAAATACGGCGTGACCGACTGGCAGCCTTGAGCCGCAAGGTTAAACGACAAAGCCCGCACAATCGTGCGGGCTTTGTCGTTTAACGCTCAAGCAAGCGACTCCGGCGAGTCAGCATGGCGCGTTGCTTAGTCGCGGGCCTTGAGGTCTTGCTCGGAAATATGCGGAACAAAGGAGAAGCCAAAAACGGCGAAGAAGCCAAAGAGTTTCATGGTAGGCACCAGTGGTTTGCTAGCAGTTACCGGATAAGCCCGGCGACAAGGGTTTTGAACAAGGTTGGCAACCTGTTGTGGGTTGTCGTGTTACCTATCGTACCAGCTCGCCGTGCAAGAAAATGTAGGCTGCGTTAAATATTTGCTACATTTTGCTGCGTTTTTTTGCCGCACTTGGGTGTCGCGGAGGTTTTTGCACGGATTTGGTGCGCCATTCGTCCCTCTGCTGTTACCCGGTAACAGATTTCTGCTGAGTTGTGTGGGCGCTGGCCGGCGCGTCGATCAGCCCATGGGTTGGACGACGCGGCGTCGCTGCCCGACGGGCGGGGCTTGTGGAGGCGGGTGTCAGGCTTGCCGGTGGCTATGCCAGGCCTGACGCTGGGCGTCGTCCAGAAAGCTCCAGGCGACGAAGCGGCTTTGTTTGTTGCCCTGAGCCATTTCTACGGTGCGCACGGCCTGGGCGCCGACCTTGTGCAGTTGCTTGTAGATGTCCGGCAGGTTGCCGGCCTTGGAGATCAGGCTGCTAAACCACAGCACCTGGCTAGCGACGCCGGCGCTCTCCTTGATCATCCGCTTGACGAACGAGGCTTCGCCGCCGGTACACCACAACTCGTTGTTCTGCCCGCCGAAGTTGAGCTCCGGCAGGCTGCGCTCGGGCGCCTGTTTGCCGAGGTTCTTCCATTTGCGCCGGCTGCCGCTGGCGGCCTCGGCGGCACTGGCGTGGAAGGGCGGGTTGCACAGGCTCAGGTCGAAGCGCTCATCGGCTTGCAGCAGGCCGGCGAAGATCTGCCCGCGGTTGAGTTGCTGGCGCAGCTCGATGTCTTGGCCGAGCTGGTTGGCGTCGATGATCGCTTGCGCCGAGGCCAGGGCCTGGGCGTCGATGTCCGAGCCGACAAAGCGCCAGGCGTAGTCGCTGTGGCCCAGTAGCGGATAGATGCAGTTGGCGCCGACGCCGACATCCAGGGCGCGCACGCCGGGGCCGCGAGGGATGAGGCCGGCGGTGTCCGTGGCCAGCAGGTCGGCCAGGCCATGCAGGTAGTCGGCCCGCCCCGGAATCGGCGGGCACAGATAACCTTCGGCAATCTGCCAGTGCTGGATGCCATACAGGCTGTGCAACAGGGCGCGGTTGAAGACGCGCACCGCGGCCGGGTTGGCGAAGTCGATGCTGGGTTTGCCGTGGGGGTTGGTGATGACGAAGGCGCCCAACTCCGGGCAACTGTTGATCAGCGCCGGGAAGTCGTAACGGCCCTGGTGCCGATTGCGCGGGTGCAGCAGGTTCGCCTCGGTGCGATCGGCGGCGGGCGTTGTAGGCTTCGAGAGTGGGGGCATGGTGCTTGAGTCGCTGCTGAGGGTGGTTGATTTTCCCACACCGGGCGGTCTTTGTCGGCCGCGTTGCGCGGTGGCTCAGGGATAATCGAGCACGGCCTTGATCGTGTTCAGATGGCGCTCAACCCAGGCGCGATTGATCGGCCCCCAGTCCTTGATGTGGTAGTGGCCGGCGTTGTTGCGCTCGCCATCGTGCTGCTCGAACACGCAGTCGATATCCAGCTCGGCCAGGGCCGCCAGGGTGTCCTGGGCGGTGCGTCGGGGCATGCCGGTAACCGCCATCAGCGCCGGCACGCTGCAGGCGTTGCCACTGTCGATCAACCAGGCCGTATACAGACGGCGATAGAAGCTGGTGCGGGTCTTGCTGATATTCATGGGTGCCCCCTGTGGGCTGCCGCGCGACCTGGTGGCGCGGCAGCGGGTTGATCAGCCCAGGGTGGCGATGCCGATATAGGTGGCAGCGCCGGCCAGGTAGCCGAGCAGAGCCAGCAGGCTGATTCTTTTCAGGTACCAGATGAAGTCGATTTTCTCCATGCCCATGGCCGCCACCCCGGCGGCCGAGCCGATGATCAGGCAACTGCCGCCGGTGCCGGCACAGTAAGCGAGCAGCTCCCAGAAGGTGCCGTCGGCAACGAAATGGCTTAGCCAGGCACTGTCGCTGCCGGCGGCGGCCAGGGTGGGCGCATCAACCAACGGGTACATCTTCATGGCGCCGGCCACCAGCGGCACGTTGTCAACAATCGAGGACAGCAGACCGATGGCCAGGTTGATGGTGTAGACGTTGCCCAGGCTGTCTTTCAGGGCGGTGGCGACCTGAGTTAGATGGCCGGCAGTGGCCAGGCTGGAGACAGCCAGGAGGATGCCGAGGAAGAACAGCACGCTGGTGGTGTCGATCTTGCGCAGCACGCCAACCACCGACAGTGGGTGCTTGTCCTCGTCGTTCTTGCCGCGGTGCAGCAGTTCGGTGACCACCCAGAGCACGCCCAGGCCAAACAGAATACCCATATACGGCGGCAGGTGGGTGATGCTCTTGAATACCGGCACGAACAGCAGGGCGCCCAGGCCCAGGGCAAACACCAGGTTGCGCTCGAATGGGCTGGTTGGATCGCGGCGCTCGGTATCGCTGAGTCGCTCCTCGGGGCGTTCGAACTCGCCTTTCATGATAAAGCTGAGAACCAGCAGCGGTACCAGCAGGCATACCAGGCTCGGAATGAACAGGCCGCTGATGATGCCGCCGGCACTGATCTGATGACCGATCCAGAGCATGGTGGTGGTCACGTCGCCGATTGGCGACCAGGCGCCGCCGGCGTTGGCGGCGATGACCACGATACCGGCATAGAACCAGCGATCATGCTGCTCCTTGATCAGCTTGCGCAGCAGGGAAACCATGACGATGGTGGTGGTCAGGTTGTCCAGTGCGGCGGAGAGGAAGAAGGTGATAAAGCCGATCATCCACAGCAGGTTGACCCGCTTGCTGGTGCGGATGCGGTCGGTGATGACCTTGAAGCCTTCGTGGGCATCGATCAGCTCGACGATGGTCATGGCACCCATCAGGAAGAACAGAATCTCGGAAATTTCACCCAGGTGGTGGCGCAACTCTTCGGGGATCACATGGCTGGCGTTATCCAGGGCCGGCAGGATGCTTTGCGCGCCCAATACCAGCGCGGTCCAGCACAGCACTGCGGTGAGGATGGCCGAGGCCGCCTTGTCGATCTTTAGCGGATGTTCGAAGGCGATGCACAGGTAACCGAGGACAAAGATGAGAGCCATGAAGGCGTACATGGTGCGATTCCGTTGTGGTTGTTATTGATTATTCCGTTGCGGCAGGATGCCTGAGTTGCCTTGCCGGGGGGAAGTATCCCCGCAGTTGCTGTGCCGCATGATGATTTTGCTCAAGCTTGGCGTAAGTTTTTTGCCGCACAGATAGCACAAGCCCCGTTGTGGTCGGGGCTTGTGTGTTCATCTTGGTGCGCTTCAGCCGACGAAGGTCAGCAGCACCCCGGCGGCCACCGCCGAGCCGATTACACCGGCCACGTTGGGGCCCATGGCATGCATCAGCAGGAAGTTTTGCGGGTTGGTTTCCAGGCCGACCTTGTTCGATACCCGCGCCGCCATCGGTACCGCCGAGACGCCGGCCGAGCCGATCAGTGGGTTGATCTTGTTCTCGCTGAACAGGTTCATCAGCTTGGCCATCAGCACCCCGGCTGCGGTGCCGGCACAGAACGCCAGCATGCCGAGCAGCAAAATGCCCAGGGTCTTGATCTGCAGGAACGACTCTGCGGACAGCTTCGAGCCCACGGCCAGGCCGAGGAAGATGGTCACGATGTTGATCAGGGCGTTGCGCGAGGTATCGGCCAGGCGCTCAACCACGCCGGCTTCACGCAGCAGGTTGCCCATGGCGAACATGCCGATCAGTGGCGCTGCATCGGGCAGCAGCAAGCCGATTAGCAGGCACAGCACCAGCGGGAAGATGATCTTCTCGGCCTGGCCGACATGGCGCAACTGCTGCATGACGATGCCGCGCTCTTGCTGGGTGGTCAGGGCGCGCATGATCGGTGGCTGGATCATTGGCACCAGGGCCATGTAGGCGTACGCCGCCACGGCAATCGGGCCGAGCAGGTGGGGCGCCAGTTTGGAGGTCACAAAGATCGAGGTTGGGCCGTCTGCGCCGCCGATGATGGCGATGGAGGCGGCTTCCTTCATGGTGAATTCCAGGCCAGGAATGCCCAGCGCGCCAAGCGCCAGGGCGCCGAGCAGGGTGCCGAAGATGCCGAACTGCGCCGCCGCACCGAGCAGCAGGGTTTTCGGGTTGGCCAGCATCGGACCGAAATCGGTCATGGCCCCCACGCCGAGAAAGATCAGCAGAGGGAACATGCTGGTTGGCAGGCCCACTTCATAGATCAGATGCAGAAAGCCTGCGCCCTGGGCCATGTTGGCCACCGGGATGTTGGACAGCAGGCCGCCGAAGCCGATTGGCAACAGCAGCAAAGGCTCGAAGCCTTTCTTGATGCCCAGGTAGATCAGCAGCAGGCAGACGGCGATCATAAACGCCTGGCCTGGCTCCAGATGGTACAGGCCGGTGCTTTGCCAGAGTTGCACTAATTTATCCATGTGCCGCCCCTTAGCCGATGGTCAGCAGGCTGTCGCCCACCGCCACCGCGTCGCCGACTTTTACCTGCACAGTGCCGATGGTGCCGGCCTTGATGGCGCGAATGTCAGTTTCCATTTTCATGGCTTCCAGCACGATGATCAGCTCGTCTTTTTCCACCTGCTGGCCGGGCTGCACCAGGACCTTGAAGATATTGCCGGCCAGTGGCGCCTTCTGCGCTTCGCCACCGCCGACCGGCAGTACGGCTGCCGGGCTGGCGGTGGTTGCTGCGCCGCCCAGCGGCTTGATGCCGGTGAGGTCGCCGCCTTCATTGACCTGCACCACATAGGACTGGCCATTGACGGCCACGGTGTAGGTTTCGGCCTGGCCTGCGGCGCGTGCGGGCTGCTCGTTGCCGGTCGGGGCGGGTTCGAAGGCGGCCGGATTGCCGCGGTTCTGCAGGAACTTCAGGCCGATCTGCGGGAACAGGGCGTAGGTGAGTACGTCGTCGATGGCGTTGGCGGCCAGGGAGAAACCCTGGGTGCGTGCCAGTTCGTCGAGTTCTTCGCTGAGCTTGTCCATCTCCGGTTCAAGCAGGTCGGCCGGACGGCAGGTGATGGCAGCGGCGCCATCGAGGACACGATCCTGCAGGGCCAGGTTGAACGGTGCAGGCGCGGCGCCGTATTCACCCTTGAGGATGCCGGCGGTTTCCTTGGTGATCGACTTGTAGCGCTCGCCGGTGAGGATGTTGATCACCGCCTGGGTGCCAACGATCTGCGAGGTTGGAGTGACCAGCGGGATGAAGCCGAGGTCTTCACGCACCCGCGGGATTTCCGCCAGCACCTGGTCGAATTTGTCCTGGGCGCCTTGCTCCTTGAGCTGGCTTTCCATGTTGGTGAGCATGCCGCCCGGCACCTGGGCGACCAGGATGCGCGAGTCGACACCCTTGAGGTTGCCCTCGAACTTGGCGTACTTCTTCCGTACGTCACGGAAGTAGGCGGCGATTTCTTCCAGCAGTGAAAGGTCCAGTCCGGTGTCGCGTTCGGTGCCCTGGAACATGGCGACCACCGACTCGGTTGGCGAGTGGCCGTAGGTCATCGACAGCGAGGAAATTGCGGTGTCGACGTTGTCGATCCCGGCTTCCACGGCCTTGAGAATGGCCGCGCTGGAGAGGCCGGCGGTGGCGTGGCACTGCATGTGGATCGGAATCGACAGGCTTTGCTTCAGGCGGGTGACCAGCTCGAAGGCCTTGTAAGGGGTGAGGATGCCGGCCATGTCCTTGATCGCCAGGGAGTCGGCGCCCATGTCCTCGAGCTGCTTGGCCAGGTCCAGCCACATCTCCAGGGTGTGTACCGGGCTGGTGGTGTAGGAGATGGTGCCCTGGGCGTGCTTGTCCTGGCGCTTGACCGCCTGCAGGGCGGTTGCCATGTTGCGTGGATCGTTCATCGCATCGAACACGCGGAACACGTCGACACCGTTGATCGCTGCGCGTTCGACGAACTTGTCCACCACATCATCGGCATAGTGGCGGTAACCGAGCAGGTTCTGCCCGCGCAGGAGCATTTGCTGGCGGGTCTTGGGCATCGCCGCTTTGAGCTGGCGGATACGCTCCCAGGGGTCTTCGCCCAGGTAGCGGATGCAGGCGTCGAAGGTGGCGCCGCCCCAGGATTCCACCGACCAAAAGCCAACCTGGTCGAGCTTGGGGGCGATGGGCAGCATGTCTTCCAGGCGCACGCGGGTGGCGAGGATCGACTGGTGCGCATCACGCAGAACAACGTCGGTGATGCCGAGACGGGACTTGATCATCTTCATGGATTCTCTGCTGGATGGCCTAGCGTTGCTTGGCGCGATGCTGATGAACGGCGGCCTGGATGGCGGCAATCAGATTGCTGTTGATCTCGCTCGTGACCACGCTGGGGGCGCGCACGGCCGGCGCGCTGGGTGGCGGCTCGGGGGCGAAGCGGGCAACCAGCAGAGACATGCCGCGGATCGAGTAGACCAGTAGCGTCAGAAACAGGAGAACGAAACCCATACCAAACAGCATGAGTTCAAAGCCCTCCATCAGGAGATGGGTCGGGGTCATAGGCGGCTCCGATGTTATCGCTTCAGGGTTGGCGACTAATTAGCAGTTATAAAAGGTGAGCGTGTGGCCGTTGCAACTGGCGAACCTTACGTGGAAGCGCGGGCGCGCGCAATTATCGTGCCGCCAGTCGTGACATTTTTAGTTGTGCGATCGACATCTATGGGCGGGCGACAGTCATCCCAGGGTTGCTTTAGCGGCGCGCCGATGTGCTTCGGCCGACTGAGCCGGGCAGGGGGCGTGTCGTTGAGCGCACCTGAAACCTTGCGGGCTGCGTCCGGCAAGGCTTGGCGCCAGGAGTTGTGATTGCTCGGCGTTACCTGCGCTCGTGCCGATGCGCAGGTCTGGCGGCTGCAGGCGCGGCCTGTTAGCCGGCGCGGCGCAGCAGCAACAGCCCGGCCAGGGCGCAGATGGCCGCCGGGATCAGCACCGCCAGCAGCGGCGGGAAGCCGAATACCAGGCTGGACGGGCCCAGCAGATCCTGACCGATCTTGAACACAAAGCCCACCAGCACGCCGGTAAACACCCGCTGACCGAGGGTCACCGAGCGCAGCGGGCCGAAGATGAAGGAGATGGCCATCAATACCAGCGCCGCGGTTACCAGCGGCTGCAGGATCTTGCTCCAGAACGCCAGCCAGTAACGGCCGTTGGCCAGGCCCTGCTCGGCCAGGTAATGGATGTAGTGCCACAGGCCTGTCACCGACAGGGCCTCCGGCTCCAGCACCACGGTGCCGAGCAGTTGCGGGTTCAACTGCACGTCCCAGCGCTGGCTGGGGCTGTTGACCACCTTGCTGGATTGCTCCTGCAACTGGGTCGTGAGCACATCTTCCAGTTGCCAGTGATCGTTTTGAAACAGTGCGCGCCGGGCGAAGCTGGCCGACAGCAGGTTGCGTTGGGCGTCGAACTGATAGCGCGTCACCCCGAGCAGCACGCCGTTGGGCTGTACGGCGTTGATATGGATGAACTCCTCGCCCTGGCGATGCCACAGGCCGCGCTTGGAACTTTGCGCCGCGCCACTGCCTTGGGCTGTGGCGCGACTGGCCTGGGCCAGGTTCTCGCTCCAGGGCGCCAGGTATTCGCCGATCAGCACGCCAGCCAGCATGATCACCAGCATGGGCTTCATCACCGCCCAGACGATCCGCCGGATGGATACCCCGGCGGCACGCATGATGGTCAGCTCGCTGCTGCTGGCCAGGTTGCCCAGGCCGATCAGGCAGCCGATCAGCGCCGCCATCGGCAGCATTTCATAGGTGCGCCGCGGAATGGTCAGCAACACCCAGATGCCGGCGTCGAGCAGGCCGTAGGAGGCGCTGATGTCGCCCAGTTCGTCGATATAGGCGAACAGCAGCGCCAGGCCGACGATGATGCCCAGTACCGCCAGGATGGCGAAGAACACGCTGGTGCCAATGTAGCGATCGAGCTTAACCATGGGTCACCTCCGGCGCGACGCGGCGGGACGCCCACTTGAGCCGTATCGGCTCCCAGTACAAGAGCAGCAGGCCCAGCGCCAGGAAGATCCCATGCACCCACCACAGCCCCAGTTGGACTGGGATCTTGCCCTTGTCCAGGGCGCTGCGGGCGGCGATCAGCAGGGCCAGGTAGGTCATATAAATAAGGATGGCCGGCAACAGTTTGAGGAAGCGCCCCTGGCGTGGGTTGACCCGCGACAACGGCACCGCCAGCAGGGTGACGATAAATACCAGCAGCGGGATCGACAGGCGCCACTGCAGTTCGGCCTGTTCTACCAGGTCCTGGCTGGCGAGCAGGTCGCGGGTCGGCACCGCCTCGCGCTTGCCGATGTCTTCGCTGACTTGCGGCTTGGGTAGCAATACGCCGTAGGTGTCGTAGTGAATCTTGCGGTAATCGGCCTGGCCGGGGTTGCCGTCGTAGCGGTAACCGTTCTCCAGCACCAGGTAATGGCTGCCGTCGGCCTGAATTTCCTGATGGCCCTTCTCGGCCACCAGCAGGGCAATCGCCCGTTCTTTATCGCCCGCCGCCGACAGGCGCTTGTCGGAGATAAACACCCCGGACAGTTGGCTGCGGTCTTGCGACAGTTTCTCGGTGTAGGTCACCCGCGTGCCACTGCGAATGGCCTGAAAACGCCCCGCATCGAGGGTGTCGAACTCGGTCATGGCGGCTTGCTGATTGAGAATCTTGGCCACTTCGGTGGCGCCCTGGGGCGCCAGGCTCAAACTCAACCAGGCCACCAGACAGGCCACCCCGGCGGCCGACACCAGGGTGTAGGCGGTCAGGCGCTGCTGGCTGACGCCGGCGGCCGACAGCACGGTCATCTCGCTGTCGAGGTACAGGCGCCCGTAGGCCAGCAACACGCCGAGGAACAGGCCGAGGGGCAGAATCAGCTGAAAAAAGCTCGGCAGTTTGTAGGCCATGATCAGAAACAGCACCGTATGGTCCAGACGCCCTTCGGCGGCCTGGGCCAGGTACTTGATGAAACGCCCGCTCATGATGATGACCAACAGCACCGCACTGACGGCGCCGGAGGTCAGCAACAGCTCTCGGGACAAATAACGGAACACGATCAAAGCAGACACTCCAGGGTTGTCAGGCTTGGGCGGCTACGCTCAAACTAGCCGGACTGATGCCAATCGCCACCTGGCGATCCACCAAAAAATGGTGGCCATTATCCTGCAATCCCGACTCTTTGTCTTGGGGACACCACAGCATGCAATTTCTGGTTAAAAGCAGCCCGGTAACAACCCTGAAAACTGCCACTTTAGTGGTCGCCGTCGGCGAAGGACGCAAGCTCGGCGCCACCGCCGCCGCCCTCGACCTGGCCAGCGACGGCGCCATCAGCAGCCTGCTCAAGCGTGGCGACCTGGCCGGCAAGGTCGGACAAAGCCTGCTGCTGCACAACCTGGCCAACCTCAAGGCCGAGCGCGTGTTGCTGGTCGGTTGCGGCAAAGACGCCGAACTCAGCGACCGCCAGTTCCGCAAAATCATCGCCGCCAGCCACACCGTCCTCAAGGGCCTGGGCGGCAGCGATGCCACGCTGACCCTGACCGAACTCAGCGTCAAAGGCCGTGATGCCTACGCCAAGGCGCGCTTGCTGGTGGAAACCCTGGCCGACGGTGGCTACGTATTCGATCAGTTCAAGAGCCAGAAAGCCGAACCACGCGCCCTGAAGAAGATCACCCTGCTGGCCGACAAGGCCGAGCTGGCCGATATCCAGCGCGGCAGCCAGCACGCCCAGGCCATCGCCAACGGCATGGCCTTTACCCGCGACCTCGGCAACCTGCCGCCGAACCTCTGCCACCCGAGCTACCTGGCCGAACAGGCCAAGGCCCTGGGCAAGGCGCACAAGAACCTCAAGGTCGAGATTCTCGACGAGAAAGAGCTGAAAAAGCTCGGCGCCGGCGCCTTCCTCGCCGTGGCCCAGGGCAGCGACCAGCCGCCGCGCATGATCGTGATGAACTACCAGGGCGGCAAGAAAGACGCCAAGCCGGTGGTGCTGGTCGGCAAGGGCATCACCTTCGACACCGGCGGCATCAGCCTCAAGCCGGGTCTGGGCATGGACGAGATGAAGTACGACATGTGCGGCGCCGCCAGCGTGTTCGGCACCCTGCACGCCGTACTGGCCCTGCAACTACCGATCAACCTGGTGTGCCTGCTGGCCTGCGCCGAGAACATGCCGAGCGGCGGCGCCACCCGTCCTGGCGACATCGTCACCACCATGAGCGGGCAGACCGTGGAAATCCTCAACACCGACGCCGAAGGCCGCCTGGTGCTGTGCGACACCCTGACCTATGCCGAGCGCTTCAAGCCACAGGCGGTGATCGAC
>Ga0209343_10001448_pt1 | contig 31994 bp, 39 predicted proteins | sample RifCSPlowO2_02_FD_184026 | JGI IMG/M metagenome (GOLD analysis project Ga0209343, IMG submission 184026) | Groundwater microbial communities from Rifle, Colorado - Rifle CSP2_plank lowO2_0.2 (SPAdes) (version 2) | ecosystem: Environmental > Aquatic > Deep subsurface > Groundwater | place... | reverse complement strand
AGCACGGAATGCACCACGATCCGTTGAGGCGACGTGATCACCGATAGGGATATCGGGTCATCAACCTCAGTTCACATTTGTGCGCTTTTCGATGAGCGCCAACATGCCCAGGTGCGGAGGCGGGTCATAGATTCTTCTTAATTATTTGGCATTCAAGACATTCGTCCTCGTCTGAGGCATTGTTGTGCGGCTTGCCGCAGAGCGTATCGCCCTCGGTATCTTGCATATCCTCTCGTAATTCATTCTCTGGGTCGTGGCTTGGGTCTGGATGACTCATGATGTCGGCAGTAGGCTGCTGGCCGTTTAATTGCTATGTGTTAAAATATAGATATAGACTTTTTAATGTAGATAGTTAGGCACGACTGACTCGTAGTACGGACAGGCTTTATTCTGACAGCGAGGCACTTCGTCCAGACCTTCCACGGCAGGCTGACCGCAACGTTCGCAGTTCCAATCAGATAGCTGTGTCGCAGTATTCACATATTCCGGCATCGTTGACCTTTCTCTTGCACAATACGCAAGGCTTCCGCTTCTTCTGAGTTGTACCTTTCTTTTTCATACTGTAGAATTTATTTAATAGTTGCTGGCGTTAGATTTGTCCCCTCAGTTCAGCTTTCGCAGGTAGTCCTTGCTCGGGGCCTGCTACTCGTTTTGTTGGAGGTGGACGGGTCCTAGACTTTTTCCCCGGTTCCGTTTTGGCCGGAGGCCAGCATATCTTCTCTCGTAAGATGGTTGTATACAAGCCAATCGATTGCTCGACCCTCTGACGGATAGCCGCGATGGTCAGTAAGCTTCTCGCGCTTTGCGATTTGCTTAAGACCCTTACGAGTATCCGGCTTAGCAACGCTGGTATGTAATGATTCTCTGTTCATGTAGATATTATGACATGACCAAATGGACATGACAAACGGGCTAACGTTAGCCGTTTCTTAATCAGTTATCCACACCTACTTATCAACATGACCTTTTGAAATTCGCATAGAAACCTATGAGAGGCGGTAAACGACAGAATTCAGGACGAAAGAAGCTCTGGGACCAGGAAGACATCCTCGCCAGGGTTCAGCGTATTCAGGACAAATGGTGGAAGCTTGTTGAACAGTATCTGGACAGCAAGATAAAGGACGACCAAAAGTTCGCCATGTCTGAAATAAACAAGCTACAGACCAAAGCCATAACGCAAGGTGTCGCTCATTCCGGAGAAATTAAGACCTATGTAATTCGTGAAGACGGAGCAAGTTCAAATCAACCTGTGGACGCCGCACCCGAACCAGCTCAAACTCCTCAAGGATCAGAGTCGGTTTAAGGTCATTGTATGTGGGAGAAGATTCGGGAAAACCACCTACGCCGTAAATACTTTAATCAAGCAAGCGCTCCTCACACCTGACGGCCTGTTCTGGTACGTCGCACCAACCTACAAGCAAGCCAAGAACATCGCCTGGACAATGCTCCAGCGCTCCCTAAGACAGCTCCCTGAAGAACTGGTCCACAAGGTCAACGAATCAGAACTCTTTGTAGAGATAGGAAACGGCTCGCGCATCGCTATCAAGGGCGCTGATAACGCCGACTCGCTGAGAGGCACCGGAATACACGGCGTTGTCATGGACGAGTACCAGGACACGAAACCCTCGGTATTCGATGAAGTCATCCGGCCGATGCTTACGGACTACAAGGGCTGGGGAATATTCATCGGCACCCCGAAAGGTTTCAACCACTTCTACGACCTATTTACAACACTCGCTCCAAAACGCAACTGGAGCACATACCGCTTTACCAGTTTTGATAACCCGCTCATTGACCCTAAAGAGCTTGAAGAAGCCCGCAAAACCACACCGGAGAACAAATTCGCTCAGGAATACCTGGCAGACTTCAGAAAGCAGGAAGGCCTTGTGTACAAGGAATTCGACAGAGAGAAGCATGTTTACAAGGAGGCCAAGATTAATTCAGCCGAAACCATCCTCGGCGTGGACTTTGGATTTACCAACCCCGCGGCAATCCTGACCATCCTAAAAGACAAGGACAGGCATTATTGGGTGTCAGGCGAGTATTACAAGACCGGACGCACCACAGCCCAGATCATCGAATACTGCCAATCGCAGAAGCCGACCCTGGTATACCCGGACCCCGCAGAACCTGACCGCATTCTCGAGATGGAGAACGCTGGCTTGAACTGCCGGGAAGTCATCAAGGATGTAGCCACAGGAATCGACCGCTTACATGAATTGTTTAAAGCCGGCCGGGTACACATCCACGAATCCTGCACCAATCTCATCTGGGAGCTCGAAACCTACGCCTACCCGGACACCAGGAATATCAACCCCAACGCCCTCAATCGGAATCTCAAGGAAGACCCAATTAAGGAAAACGACCACGCCGTAGACGCTCTCCGCTATGCCCTGTACATGCAGGAGCCGGTAGACGAGCCTTCCACGTATAAACAACCCGCATTTGAGCAAGATTCCCTATATTTTAACGCCGCATAAATGCCACTATCGCAAACAGACAAGGATAAGTTATCGAAACAGCTAAGAGCCGAATACCAGGCAGGCTTGGATTTCCGCATGCAGAGGGAGAAAGCCTGGAAGCTGGCCGAAGACCAGTATTTTAACCGTTCACAGAAGACCCTCAAGGCTCGCTACAACGTGCCTGTGCCGATTGTTCCCGGTTTCATTGAAACCCTGCTCTCAAAGATTGACGACCCGCCAGCACTCAAGTTTCAGCAACGGGAAGAAGCTGACTACAAGGCAACGCTCAAGGTCAACGCTTTCTACCAGGTTGAGTCTACGGCTGAGGATAACGATTGGGATCTCATTGATATCGACGCCAAGAAACAGGCCGCCCTCTACGGCCGGGCAATCAGCAAATTCTACGCGGAATCAGACCCGCAGTACAAATCACATCTTGAAGTCGTGGACGTCTATGACTTTATCGCTGACCCGATTGGCGGCGGACACCTAGAAAACCATCGCTTCGTCCAACAGGACAACATCTTCCGCAGCAAGCAGGACCTGAAGGCGGGATCTGAATCTGGGCTCTACGACAAGAAGGTCGTCGAACAGATTATCAACGCCACCGCTGAGGATGTCATCGTCGACAACGACAACAAGTATCGCTCTAAGCAGTCCCGAATGATGGCTCTGGGCATGGACAACCTGACCTATAACTATGCAGGGCAATCGCTTTACAAGTTCATCGAGGCCGGCACTACATTCAACGGCGTCCGGTACTACGCGCTTTTTAATTACGAAACGGGACTGATAGTCCGCTGCTCCCCGCTAAAGGAAATATTCGCATCAGGTTTGTGGCCTTGGGTTTCATGGGCGACGCACCGGGACATCTTCAACTTCTGGAGCAAATCCCCGGTTGACGACGTCATCCCACTGGCCGACATGATAAAGACCTTGGTCAACCAGGAGCTGGACAACCGCCAGAAGCGAAACTGGGGACAGAGAGCCTATGACCCTGAAGTCTTCTCGGAACCGCAGCAGCTTGAATGGCGTCCTGATGGCCTTGTCCGCATGAAATCAGGCTCCTCGAGAGTCCAGCGTGTTGACCAAGCCGTATACACCTTCGAAACCCCGGAACTGCAGGGAACAATCAACTTTGTTTCTTGGATAGACAACATGCTCGGCCAGAAGTCCGGTGTTACCGCTGACACCCAGGGCACGAGCAAGGAAGACAAGGTCGGCATCTACTACGGCAACATGCAGGCCGTAGCTGAAAGATTTGGCCTCTACAACAAGTCCTACGCAAAAGCCTGGCAAGCCATCGGCCGCAGGTATCTCTGGGGCTTGTTCGAGCACTTGCGCACTCCACAAGCTGTCCAGATCATCGGCGAGAAGGGCAACGAATGGGATGAAGTCGTACGGATGGAAATCAACCCCCGCTGGAACATCAAGGTTGAAGGCGGCAACGCCCAACTGGCCGCTGATGAAGTCAAAAAACAGAAACGGACAGAAGCCTTAGCTCAGCTCACACCGGCTGAACAGGGCATCGTTTCTCCTAGATGGCTGGCAGAGCAGAGATTCCGCAACGCCGAGATAGCCGAGGATGAAATCAAACTGGCGTTCGATACAACCAATGATGCGGACAAGGAGCTGATGTCAGAAGCCTCTATGGCAATCCAGCAGATCATCCAGGGACAACAGCCTAAGGCCAATCGAAGTGCTACGACTGCCTTCATGCAGAAGATCATGGATTACGCTATCGACAACACTGACGGCAACGACGCCTTATTCAGCGCGTTGATGGCGTATGCCGACGCTCACAAACAGATTGTGGCGCAGAACACGGCACGTAAAGCGATGCAGTTGAATGCCTCACAGGGGCTTATCCCAGGCGAGCCTTCGATGATGCCCGCAACAGCGCCAAATACCTTCGGAGGTACGCAATCAAGAAGCCAGCACTTAACTCCCACCGTATGAAAGTCATAACGACAAAGCAAACAACTATCAGCGCGCGTGTCTTCAGGGCGAGCACGGGGCAATATGAAGACTTAGGCGTGATTTATCAGTCAGGATTGCGAGACACAATTAAGAACATCATTAACCGATTACTTTCATGGCTACAGTTTTAACCACTGTTGGAAAGCAGTGGATGGTAGACAAGTTAGATGACACTGTTTCCACCGACCCGGTTTGGGTTGCTTGGGGAACAGGCGCTGGAACAGCCGCAGTAGGCGATACCACGCTTTTTACCGAAGCGTCGGAAGCGCGAGTGTCTGGGACTCAAAGCCAGCCCGCAGCAGACACCAACCGCGTTGTTGCGACAATCACCGCAAACGGAGCGAAGACAATCACCAACGCCGGCAATTTCACTGCCTCGTCTGGTGGAACCTTGATTGTTAAAGGCGACTTCACCGGTATAGTGCTGGCTCTTAACGACCAGATACAATTCACGATAGATGTTCAAATAACCTAATATGTCACAAGCCAACGACTCCATTTTAGTAACACCAGGAAGTGGGGCAACAGTAGCTACTGAGCTTATTAACGGCAAGGAATATCAAGCCGTAGTGTTGGCAGACAATCAAGGTCAAATTCACGGTTCTCTTGAATCCTACTATTACGCCACTCCTACAGTCGCGGTTGGGGCAAGTAAGCTTTATTTAGACATCTTTAATGCTACAGGGTCTGGCAAGATTATGGATATTCGCGGTATCTGGATTATTCCCGCTACGGATGTCGCTCTTACAGGAGCATTGGGTGTGCGTTATGACCTCTATCGCACTTCAGCCATAGGTACAGGGGGAACTGCTGCTGCCTACAAGAGCGCAACCCCAGATGTCGCTGGCGGTAACATCAATCCCGTTGATACCAACAACGCGAACCTTCCTGCGGGGATCACGGCTCGGTGGCTTCCGACTGGTGGGGCTACGATTGCACAATGGCTCTTTGCCACCTACGCTCCAGGCGAAGAAACAGCGACCAGCATGGCCCACATCACTCAATATCAGAACATTGTCCCGGTACTGACGGTCGGCCAAAAACTGACCATACGAGAAAACTCCGGTATCTTAGTTAAACAAGGGACGGTAGCGGCGACAGGTAATACCAAGTTCCTAGTAATCTTCACCTTGGAATAGTATGAGTTTATTAATCTTATTTACGGGAGGCGGAGCAGGTCCGCAAACGTTCTTTCAAACCCTTTCAGTTGTTGAGTTGAGCGTTGTTGGGTTAAATAAACTGTCAACATATTTCCGTACGCTCGCCGTTGTGGAATTATCGGTTGTAGCCTTAACCAGACTTGTTTCATACTTCCGCACTCTTTCTGTAGTTGAGGTATCTGTTCCGGCTTTGATAAGAATAGCTTTGTACTTTAAGACACTATCAGTAAGTGAAACTTCGGTTGTCGCTCTTTCGAGAATCGCTCTATATCTAAGGACTTTATCGGTCATAGAAACGTCCGTCGTAACGCTGAGTACACTTTCAACGTACTTAAGAACGTTGTCAGTAGTTGAAGTATCGGTGGCTACTTTAACAACATCACTAGTATTTCTAAAGACATTATCAGCGACGGCAGTATCGGCAGTAACGCTGGCAACGGTAACGACATTTGTAAAAGCCTTATCAGCGACTGCGGTTGGTGTAGCGACACTTGCCAAACAGACGATTTACGGTGTTGTACTGAGTGTGGTGGAGGTGTCCGTCGCAAGTCTTAGTACAATATCCAGCTTTTTTAGAACACTTGCGGTTACAGAAGTCAGCGTACCTGCACTTTCAACGCTTGCACAATATCTAAGAACCCTCGCTGTAGTTGAAGTGTCAGTAGCTACCCTGTCAAGACTGGCCAGCTATTTCCGAACCTTGTCTGTAATTGAGATGTCAGTTCCAGCATTAAGCAGGACGTCGACTTATTTAAGAACTCTAGCAGTGACAGAAATATCCGTTGCAACGCTGTCTGGGGTCACTGCCTATTTGCGAACACTGGCCGTCACAGCAATATCGGTTGTCACTGTGAGCCGATTCGTAGCGTACGTTAGACAGTTGTCGGTTGCGGGTATAACCGTTACGACACTAGCAACCAGAACTATGCTCTTTCGCACGCTGGCGGTTACCGCAGGATCAATCGCCTCGCTTGCCACGGGACTTACGAGGGTCGTGCGCAAGTACTACACAGCCGGTTTTGCCGCTGCCAAGCGAATGAGGCGAGGAATAGGATTTTAACCCATACCAGTAGTGTCCGGTTAAAACTCGAATAGTTTCAGTTGATTACGCGAAACGGCGTCATCGGTGAACGGGTCGATACCCGCAACTGCTTGTTGCAGGGGGAGTTTCTCGAAGAGCGTCACCGACAAGATCTGTAACAGTGTGTGCAAGGACACCTCGAGCTGGAGTTGCTTCCTGATGATCGCCACGAGGACGTAGACACTGATGGCGATCCAGATTTGTGTGCGGACGGCGTTCTCCGAGGTGCCGTAGAAACGCTTGATTCTCAAATGCTGCTTGATCCACTTGAAAAACAACTCGACCTGCCAGCGACACTTGTACAAGGCGCAGATCGTCAGGGCCGGCAGCGCGAACTGATTGGTCAGGAACACGAGGGTCTTGCCGGTGTCGGCATCGCGATAGCGGATGCGGCGCAGCGGGCGCTGTCAATGACATTGAGACACCACGGGTGACGTAATTAGAGTCGCGCGGCGATCGATCACGCTGACTGCGGAGTGGTCGTCGGCGCCCGAAATCGGGTCGACCTGGAGGTCGTCCGCGGTGACGATCGTCGTTGCTGGGGCATCCTGGCGCGTCGGTGTTTTGACAGGCGGGTTGATCCAGACGGCGGTGGGCAGATCCGCCGGCTGTGGCCGTCCCTTCACGAAGCGCTCGGGATGGGCGGCGTAGGCGGCGGCGAGGACCTGCTGTCGATGCGCGCGCACGGGAGCGGCGTGGCCGAAGTGCACGACGGCGGGCGTGAGAAAGCCGAGCCCGCTGTGTCGATGCTCGTGGTTGTACCAGCGGAAGAAGGCCTGCCCGAACGCGCGCCCATCTTCCAGGGATCCGAAGCGCTCAGGAAACTGCGGACAGTACTTGAGCGTTCTGAACTGCGCTTCAGAAAACGGATTGTCGTTGGACACGTGCGGCCGGCTGTGGGTCTTCGTCACGCCGAGATCGGCCAGGAGCAGCGCGACCGGCTTGCTGCGCATGGCGCCGCCGCGGTCCGCGTGGATCGTGAGTTGGCCGGGGTGAATCGCGTGCTTCGCGCAGGTCTCGGCGATCAACCGCTCGGCGAGGGCGGCGGTCTCGCGTGGGGCGAGCATCCAGCCGACGACATAGCGGCTGAAGATGTCGAGGATCACGTAGAGATAGAAGTACGTCCACTTCGCCGGCCCCAGCAGTTTGGTGATGTCCCAGCTCCACACTTCGTTGGACTGCGTCGCCAGCAGCTCGGGCGCGGCGTAGTGCGGGCGGCGGACCTGAGCGCGGCGCTCTTTGATCTCGCCGGCCGTGTCCAACAGCCGGTACATCGTGCGTGGTGAGCAGAGATAGGTCCCTTCATCGAGCAGGGTCGCATGCACCTGGGCGGGGGCCGCGTCGAGGAAGCGCTCACTATGCAGCGTCTCGAGTACGGTCTGCCGTTCGATCGGATCCAGGGCCCGCGGCGGCGTCGGCCGCGGCGCCGGCGGGCGCGCCGGTTGCCGCCGCCGATACACGGATGCGCGCGCGACGCCCAAGGCATCGCAGGCCGCCGCCGTCCCCATCGTGGGGCTCGTCGTCTCGACGGCCTGCATCAGTCGGTCTCGTCGGACTCGAACGGTTTCAGGGGGATCCCCAGGAGCTCGGCAACTTTCCTAAGAAACTCCAGCCCCGGCCGCCGAGTTCGCGACAAGAGTGAATCCCAATTCGCGCGCGCGCCGGTGCAGGGTGTGGACCACGCGCTGCCGGTATCGTGCTTCGTAGTGAGACGCACCGGGATCGGCGTACGCCAGGCCGAATCGAAGGGCTCGGTAGAACAGGACGGCGAGTTTCCGAGCGGTCGCGGTCACGGCCTTCGCTTTCCCGATGCGGGCGGCCAGGCGCCGATAGAAGGCGCCGAGGGCGGTGTCGGTCCGGCCCACGTTGACGGCCGCGATCCGAAGCAGCGCGGCCGCCCGGTTCGCCGACCGACGCGTTTTCGAGCTGAGTACACGGCCGCCCGAGATCTTGTTGCCGGGTGCGAGGCTCAACCACGAGGTGAAGTGCTTGTCCGTCGGCCATTTGCGCATGTCGTCGCCGCACTCGCCGACGAGTCGTAACACGGTGTAGGGACCGAATCCGTGGATCTGGGTCAGATCGGCGCCCAGCAAGGTGTAGAGCGCAGGCCGCGCCTCGAATCTGGGTTCGTTGCGGGCTTTGGCGTGCCGCACAGACGGGAGCGGATCGCGAGGCGCCTGACGCGCGTCGTTCAATATCGCCAAGATCGCTTCGATTTCAACGTCGCACTCGGCGATCTTGGTCTGGTGCACGTCGTAGATCTCGAGCGCGTGTCGCAGGGCAAAGACGTGCTCAGGCCGATAGTTGCCGGTCAGCGCCTCGCGGATGGTCTCCTCCGAGGCGTGGCATCGCACATCCCGAAATGTCGCCAACTGCTCGGGTGCGTGATTGCCAGCCACGATGGCGCGAATGATGCGCAGGCCCGTGAGCCCCGTGATGTCGGACACCACGTGATGGAGCTGCACGTTCATTTGTATGAGCGCCTTCTGCATCTGTTGAATGTGCGCGGCGGCGTAGTCGACCAGCCGTTCGCGATGGCGCAAATACGCACGAAGGCGAACGACGCCGTCTCGTGGCCGGAAGCTTCCGCGCAGCAGTCCATATTGGTGGAGCTGCTGCAACCACTGCGCATCGTTCACATCCGTCTTCCGGCCGGGCACGTTCTTCGCGTCGCGGGCATTCACCAGCAGCACCTCGAAGCCCCGCGCTTCGAGGATCTCGAAGACAGGAATCCAGTAGACCCCCGTCGACTCCATCGCGACCGTCGTGATGCCGACCGCCTTCAGCCAATCCGCCAACTGGTGGAGATCGCTGGTGAAGGTCCGAAACGTCCGCACCGGTTGGTCGTCCCGGTCGCCGGGTACGGCCACGACGTGAAACGTCGAACCCACATCGAGGCCGGCGGCATCGGGATGGATCGTGGACAGCTGCTTCGATGATCGCGTGCGCGGCTTTGTCCTGGGCATGTCGATAACCTCCTCGGAATGCCCGGGAGCAGGGGTGGCGCAATCGATCACTTTCCTAAACGGGATCGCCGTGAGGGCGTCACCACTATCAAGTGCGCAAGACACCCCCGGACCATGTTTTTTTACGGGTTCGTAAGGACACCAATAAGCTGGCGGCCACTCCCCCCGGGGCGCACGACAGTAGCTGGTTGGGAGTTTCTCGTCCAGCAGGTGGGACGGCCGCGCCGGGCCCGAGAGTTTTTTTGGAACGCGATGATGGCCTCCGCCTTGTCCAGCCGCAACGTCAGGCGCCGATTCTCCTGCTCCAACTTCTTCACCCGCGGATCGACCGCCGTCTTCTTCCGACCGCGTGGTTTGGGCGTCAAGCCGTGCGCGCGCTGGCGGCGCCAGGTCACCAGATGCGACGAGTAGAGCCCTTCGCGGCGCAACAAGGCCCCGAGCTCGCCGGGCCGCTGACACGCGTCCGCTTTCCGCAAGATCTCGAGCTTGTAGGCAGTCGTGAAGCGTCGCCGGACGTGGCGGGCCGGCACTTCGGGGTCGGGCGGCACCGGGGCGACCGCGCGCTCGCCCGTGGGAGACCCTTCGCTACGGGGCGCCTCGCTTCGCTCGTCGCCCCTCCGCTCCGGCTCTCCCACGGGCGACTGGTCTACCAGCATCCTGCGGATCGGGTTCATCAAGGTCCTTGCACCTCCCCGCCCTGCACCGTAATTTCCGATAGGGAAAGTGTCTCAGCTATCTTGGCAGGGAGGGCAGGTGCCCGGGGTAGTGCTTGGCGGCGTAGAAGCCGTTGAGCGCGATGGTCTGGTCGCAAATCAGCCCGCTGCTGCGATCCACCGGCGACGAGTACACCCGTCGGGCATCGAGGTTCCGTTTGGCGCGCGTGACAAAGAAGCCGCCCGCCTGGTCCAGCGCGTAGAGCCGCTCGAAGTCCAGGTAGCCGCGGTCCATGATGTAGAAGGCGCCGGCTTCGATGATGAGCAAGTCCAGGACATTTACATCGTGCAGCGTGCCATCGGAGACGTGAATAAAGGTAGGAATCGAGCCGCGCAGGTCGAGCAGCGTGTGCAGCTTCACGGCGGCCTTGGTGGACCGAAAGGGTGCCCATGGGAACATCGACAGACACAGATCGATGGTTGTGGCATCGAGCGCATAGACGGTATTGGCCAGCTCCACACCGAAGTCCTCGCCGACGTAGAGCGCCCGGGCTTTGACGATCAACCGCTGGGCAAACTCGAAGTAGATCCGCCAGTCGCGCACTTCGTTGGCATCGGCCAACGTCGAGCGCGCCACCGCCTCGCCGATGCCCATGTGGTACAGCTTGCCCGCTTGCGCGGCCAGGCACGCCTCGATATCGCGCAAGCTCTCGCGGTAGGTCAGCTGCGCGAACGCCATGATGCGAAACTGCTCCGCACAACTGAGGGTCCGGATCCGGTGATCGCCGGCGTAGCGATCCACGATGCGATGGAAGGTCTTCCACGGCAGGAACTCCATGACCTGCGCGAACAGCGTCTTGCCAAGATACATGTCGGCTCCGGGTTCGTGAACACCGGAACGCTAGCGCACGTGGCGATTTCCAATTCAAGTCGGGGACACCTCCTGTCGCCCAGAACCCCGCATCACTATTGGCTTTCAAGTCAGTGATCCTGAAATTAACCGGACACTACTGAACCCATACATGAATGCAATTCATCCAGATAGGAGAGGCCGACCAACTTAAAAGCAGGGCATACATCTACACGGTAGATGCTACCGACGGGATCACTCCGGAAACGGGGGAGGGCGGCGGTAGGGCCAAGATTTCCATCAACGGCAACGCGCCAACAAACTCGATAAATACTCTGGTAGCCATTGATACGACCAACCAGCCAGGCACCTACTACCTGCAACTTGCTCCATCTGAGCTCATGACACCCGGTTTTATCTCTATCCGCTACAAGTCTGCCAACACCGCCGAGTTCGTGAACATAGCCCAGATCATAGCTTTCGACCCCTACACCAGGCGCTACGGCGACATGTGGAATGGCGGACCAGACATCGACTACAAGCGAATTCGGAAAATGGTCGATGAGGCCGTAAAAGGAATACCCAAGCCGGAGCAGACCGTAATTCCTGAAACCGATTTGAAGCCGTTTCTAAAGGCAATGGAAGTATTGAAGCAGTCTGTTGACGGGATACGCATTCCTGAGGCTGAGAAAACAGATTTAGGCCCTCTAATCGAGAAGCTCGACCTCACAGGCAAGCGTCTAGAGGCAGCCGTGAAAGCCATCCGGCTCCCGGAGCCTACGCCTACCGACCTTTCACCTGTCCTAAACGAAATCCGAAAGGTTGACGTTCAGCAAACACTGGACGAGATGAAGGTAGTGGTTGACCGCCTGACGGTTGCCGCCGACCTGGTGAAGAAAATGGAGTCCTTCTTTCTGGATGACGTATCCGAGATGCAGGCCAACGTCAGGAAGTTGCTTGATATCCGGTTTGAAGGTGAGGTTGAAACAATGGGTCCCACTTACAAGATGGTTAAGATGCCGATTACGATTAAACCCGTCGCTCCCGTATGAATCCAGAACTCGAACAACTGAAGAAATTGGTTTTAGAAGGCGGGTTTGATAGCGAGAGTATTTCCAATGTGCTAAACTTGGAATATAGACTCCAATCAGCTATCTCCTCCGAGAAGCTGTCCCTCCATCCCGCTATCGTCGAGTACATTTCCTACCTAACGCAAGAAATTGACCGCTGTAAGGTCTTACTCTCCGAACAAGACAATCTGACAGAGCGGGAGCGAATCACGCTGTACGAGCGAAAAGCTCAGGCAAGGAAGTTCCTAGACGTATTCAACCCCGACAAGACCGGTATAGAGGCTGAAATTAAACAAATGCTTGATGTGGCCATTTCAAAGCAATAAAGTCCCACCACTAGTACTGACGGACGACAACGTCATCCTGATTTCGGCCTATCCAAGGACCCGAAAGATATCCATTTCGTACAAGAAGGAGTTCCGCACAGGCAAGTTCGAAGACAACGTCCTTCGCAACATGATGAAGGGGAAGAACTTCGATAAGAACGTCCAGAGTTTCTGTGGAGCTATAGCTAAATTACTTGAACAATTAACCCAATAAACTCATGCGAAGAGCAAAGAAAGTTGTAGCCGAACCAGTAAATGAGTCGGTGAACAGCACCCCGGTTGCAGAAGAGATCAAGGTCGTATCGAAGCTGTCAGCCGATGTTATCGGTAGGGACGGCAATATTGTCCGCACCTATTCCCAAGCTGATCATGGCGAGAACTTCGCCAAGCTGGCCGAGCAGTACGCCTCTAAAATAGGCGGTTCCGTGAGATGAAGAAGCAGACTTATATAGTCCGCATCAAGTTTCCTCGCACCGATAAGGACATGGCGATAATCGCCGTCCAGAACGCCACCAGCAAAAAGAACGCTGTCGAGCATGTCCAGGGCAACCTCCGCTTTTCTGCGGAACTTCAAGACTCCAAGAAATAGTTCCTTCTATTTGAACAACTAAAGACGCTAATTCGTTTGGGCGCTGAGTACTCGCGCCTGAGGTCTGATTAGCGTCTTCCTCGGGCTCGGTTATCTAGCTCCCAATTAGGGAGCTTTTGTTTAGCCGGACAACCCAAAATCGGCTCTTGGCCTGTATTGGCCAACCCAAAGAATTAACCGAAGGACAAACATGTCTGACGTGCCAGTTATCACCGAGGTAGAAGGTGTCAAAACAACTCTACCAGCCGAAGCGGTCGCTGACCTGAAACCAGAACCAGCGTCCGAGCCGGCCAAGGTTGAAGAAACCAAACCGGAAGCTAAACCGGAGAATCCCGCACCTGAGCCCGTAAAGCCGGAACCTGCAAAGGAACCAGTCCCTGAGCCAGTCAAGGATCCTGAAGGGAAATTCAAACCCAAGCCAAAGCCCATTGCCAAACTATTGGAGAAGGCTCACATCGCTGAGGAACGAGCTGCTGCCGCGGAAGCGAAAGCAGCCGACCTTGAGGTCAAGCTTGCGTCAGTTGCGACTAAACCCGCAGCAGAGGCATCAGCTGACATCAAGGCGCTTGCTGAGAAGCACAATATTGACGAGAACGTCCTGGCCGACATAGTCGCCGCGGCACGAGCCGGCGTGAAGGTTGAACTTCCAAAAGAAGTCCAAGATCTTGTCGTCGCGAGAAGAGAAGAGCAGGAACAGCAAGCCGAGATCAGCGCGTTTAATACCCGCGTAGACCGCCTCGCTTCCACGTTCAAGGACGAGCCTATTGGAGAGCACAGGGACAAGCTCCTTGAGCTCGCTTACTCCACAGATAAGGCCCCTGACGGAGAGCCCTACTTCCAGAAAGAACTGGCCGAATTGTATTTCGGCTATGTGAAGCCCGAAATCGAACCGGGAAAGAAGACGGCAGAACCATCGAGAGGTGGAACGGCTGCTTCTGAACCCGTACTAGATTTCGAAGCTATCCAGAATGACCCCGTAGCCATCGAGAAGATGGACGACGCGACATTCAAGAAGTTCTCAATCTGGATGCAAGAACACCAAAAGGGTTCGCCAATGCAGCGAGCCAAATAGAGGCAAAACGGGGCTAACGAAATATTAACCCCACCCATATAGCAAACTCACTATCAGCGTCATTCCCAACGATTTGGGCCAGAGAGATGCAGGAGAAGTTCTGGACAAAGAACGTCTTCCGCCCTCAGGCCAACTTCCGATTGGAGTCTGACCTTCAAGTCGGCGACACCGTCAAGCGAGTATATCGTTCGGCCACTGTCCCGCAGGACTACACCAGGGGTACTGATGTCATCTTCCAAGATTTGACCGACACGGCCGAATCTTTGGCCGTTGATAAGACCCCGGTTATTCCGTTCTACATCGACGACCTCGACGAAATTCAATCGAACTTCAACGAGCGAGCTCGATATACCGAAGACACCTCAAACCAGATGACCAACATCATCAACGGTTGGTATCTGGCGGAAGTCGCCAACGCCACATCCACAATCGACGATGCTTCCTTTGGTGGCACATCTGGCAACGGAGCCACCATCACCACTGCCAACATCCAAAAGATGTTCGCCCTGGCCCAGAAGAAGCTCGGACGATTGAACACCTGGTCTGACGGCGGCGCGTTCGCAAACCTCACCCCAGATGTTTACCAAGTCCTGCTTGAATATCTTGCAGGCAAGGAATCCGCCTTGGGCGATAAGACCGGAGAAAACGGCCATGTCGGCCGCTATTACGGTTTTGATCTCTACGTCTCGAACGGTTCTTACTGGACTGGCCGGCTAAACCTCGCCACCCAGCCGACCAACACCGACACCCTCGTTTTCAATGGCGTCACCATCACGTTCGTTTCTTCCATCGGTTCTACCGCTGGCAACGTCTTGATAGGCGCAAATGTGGACGCAACCCGTGTCAGCCTGGCTGCCTTGTTTAACGCGCCAGGAACCACAAACTCGACCCAGGTTGCTCTCTCTGCGGAAAACCAGGCCAAGTTCTACGGTGTCACGGCCACTGATGTCCCAGGCTCCGACTGGATGAACATCACCTACCGCGGCGCGGGCGCGCCGATTGTTTCGGAAACCCTGACCGATGCCACTGATGGCTGGTCAACAACCCTTTGCATGTCCCAACTCATGTTCGGCGTTAAAGGCGCAGTTGACATGGTCATCCAGAAGAATCCAACCGTTCAAGTTGAGAAGGCAGAAGCCAGACTGGGCCACAAGGTAATTCCTTACACCCTGTTCGGCAAAAAGACCTTCGCTGACGGAGCCAAGAAGCTCGTCAACGTCAAAGTCAACACCTTCAACTACGTCTAATCCTTAGCACGTAGAGAGAGCTAATTTCTTTTAGCCCCTTCGGGTAGGCAGGTCAGACCCGAATCTCCTTAATTAACGGTAAGAGCCCGCATTTTAAAACAAGAGCGACTCATACCAACTAGGACATTTCATGTTCAACCGAATTATTCAAATCATCGGTTCACTGCTTGCCTCTTTTCTTAGGACCGGCAGTGGTTCTGGACACGTCTTCTGGGTCAAACTAGCGACGGCCACGAATTACGCAGCGTTCCACCAAGAACACTACACCGTCTACGAGAACGGCAAGCCGTCTGTATACAACACTATTGTCGACGCAATAGCTGCTGCTACCGATAACGCCGGCGATGTCATCTATGTTTCCCAGGACTACACCGAGACCCGCGCAACCGCTATCACCGTCGACAAGATTGGCGTGTCGATAGTCGGTTTGGGTTCAGGTACCAAGCGCCCGACCATTACCGGCAACGGAACGATTGATGTCATCAACGTCACAGCCGCAGGCGTTACCATTGAGAATATCCGCTTTGCAGCTCCGCTTACTGATGCTCAGACTTCTGACATCAACGTAGCCGCTGCTGGCTGCACCATCCGGAACACCTGGCATCTTGGTTCTGTAGCGACCGAGAACAAGACTGACATAATCACTATTGCATCAGGTGGTGATGACCTGCTCGTTGAGGGTGTAGAAGCCTACAACGTCACGGTTGATTGTGTTTCCTGGCTCTCTCTTGAAGCCGCTGTCGCTCGACCGAAGATCCGCAAGTGTTACGTTCAAGGCGCCTTCTCAACTGGCGTCTTGATGGATGAAGCAACCGCAACTCTCGCATTGGTAGAGGATTGCGTATTCAAGAACACCAAAGCCGCCACAGCCGTTGTGACATTCACAACCGGCAATACGACTGGCGTATTCAATCGAGTCGCCATCTCAGGCCGCCATACCACATTGGCCTCCAACGTGGTTGCCGGTACTGGAATGGATTTCTTCGATACAAAGGCAACGGAAGAAGCCGGTACCAACGGTATCGTTATTCCTGCCGCAGAAGCCGACTAATAGTTGATTTCTTCTCCTGCCCCTTTATGGGGGCGGAGTGAAGCAATTAACAAATACACATGGCAGAACCAATCAATTTCAAGTTCGAGCATGGCAGCAAAGGCTCAATCGGAGCGACAGCCTTGCAGATGACGACACTCAATTTCGAGTGCCAGCGGGGAGTTGTTGTAAAGGCCGCAGCCGGAAACTCCGGAAAGGTCTACGTCGGCAATTCTGATGTCACCGCGGACTCAGCCGCGGCTACAGACGGCTTTGAGCTGTCCGCAGGCGAGGCCGTAACCCTCGAAGTCGACAACGTCAACAAGATTTGGGTCATCGGTTCCGCAGTGAGCCAGAAGGTCTTTTGGCTGACCGTCTAGCAATTAACTTTCAACTTCATGCCAGGATTCTCAGGGGGTAGTGGTTCCGGCCCCACAAAAGCAGGAATTCAAGATTCGACATATACCTACGCGGCAGACGCAGAAGCCTCTGACGCATACGCCATAACGCTGTCTCCGGCTCCTGCAGCTTATGCCGCTGGCCAGATGTTCCATTTCAAAGCTAACACGGCCAACACGACCGCTGCGTCTTTGAACGTGAACGCCTTGGGTGCCAAAACAATCAAGAAAGAACACGACCAGGATTTGGAAACCGGTGACATTGAAGTCGGCTCGATTGTGTCCGTCCTTTACGACGGCACGAACATGCAGATGCTTTCCCAGATTGCAGCGGCTCTAGCTCTTGACGCTGACGTTGTTCACGACACGGGCAATGAGACCGTTGATGGGATTAAGACCTTTTCTTCCGACCCGCTGATTCCTGACGAGGCATACGGCGTTGGCTGGAATGGCGTCCTTGAACCTCCAACGAAGAATGCCGTTTACGACAAGATTGAAACCATCGGTAATGCCCCGACTGTCAAGAATGCCATTCTGCAGATGATTGACATCGATTCTGGCGTTATTGCATATAAACAAATCACGGGAAACACGACTGCAAAAGTCTTTAAGGTTATTCTTCCATTCGGAATTACTGTCAATAATATCGCAATCCGAACTGGTACCACTGTCTCTACTGCTGGCACTGTTAAGATTGCGGTCTTCTCTGAAGATGGAACTACACAGCATATCAGCGTCACCAGTCCTTCACTGGCAGCTACCTCAACCCTATACAACACAGCTGTCAGTGCTGTTGCATTATCGGCTGGTGTTTATTATGTGGTCCTCATTCCTGTCGGAACATGTGACGTCACCTTGACCAACATGAATTCTATGAACGGTATTGACTATACCCCGTCCGGTAAGCAGGTGTTGCGTGGCACCCTGACCGTTACCGCTGATACAATGCCGGCAACTATTGACCCGACAGCCGTTAGCTTCAGTGATACCTTTGGTATAACGTTTATGCGGCTTGATAACTAACAACTACATTGTGGAAGCGGTGAGCCTAACATACCGACTGACAAGGTAGTCCACGTAACGCAATTAGATAAGTGAACATGACCGACCCGGAAATTCTCACCCAATTTGAAGGACTGATTGATGACACGTTAGACCAGACGCTGGAGATTCAGCTTGCCAACACGGCCAAGAACAGGTTCGAGCGGGAACAGAAGCTCTTAATCCACCAAAAAGAGCGAGCTACCCAAACGACTACGGCAGGCCAGACCTACACGACCAGCTACACGCTGGCAGCCGACTTCCGGGCCTGGGTAAACCTATACCGAGGCACAACCCTCCTGCATCCGGTTCCTTTTGCCAAGCGGGTCTCACATCGCTCGAGCCCCGACCGGTTCTGGACCGACCACCGACAGTCTAAGTTCTATCTGGCCGGCACGCAGGGCGTTGCGGAAACCCTGACCGAAACCTACATCTACAAGACCGACGATATTTCTGCTTCCACCGTATCTTCCGCCGCAACCACGCTTACCTGGCCGTCCGAGTTCCACGCTCTATTGGCTTACGAGATGGCAAAGGTCTATTACGCCATTGATGCGGGCGATAAGTCGAGAGCCTGGGATGACCGCTGGGAAGCCCATTACGCTATCCTCCGCAAAGCTTTCATCGACTGGGATGCTGACCTCAAGCTCCAGGAGATGGACGGCTCGGTGCTTCTGGATGACAGCCTCCAATCGGAGAACCGAATTAACTAGCCATGAATGCTCCAATTCCAAGTATCAGATTTTTCATACGGGACGATTGACACCGTCGAAGACCAGTCCATTCCCAATGGAGCAGCTTCACGCTCCCTCAACTGGCTGACACTAGGCGACAGAATCGAGCTGAGGCGGGGCCTGGACTTGCTGGGAACTGAGAATCTTGGAACCGGAAGCATTGATGGCTTGCACGTCACGCAGAAAGCGGACGGGACGCAGATTGCCTACCGCAAACGAGGACGGAAGCTCGAATACTACGACACCGCTACTGAGGACTGGGTGGAAGTCGGCACCAATCTGTTTCCAGCCGCAGCAGAAACCGATGAATGCTCTTTTGACAACTACGCTTCTTTAGCCGGCGCCCAGATGTTTGTCTGTTCCCCGAATGCCGGGCCGTTCAAGATAATGACGGCCAATCCCGGCAGCTACACCGACCTGACCGACGCTACCAAAAACTACCAGGGGCGAATCAAGATCAAGCAGAACCGAATATTCCTCTGGGGCCGCACCAAGGACAAGACCGGAATTTATGGAAGCTACATCGATGCCGCCGCATACACCACCGTTTCGGGCGAGGCGACGACATCCCTTTCAGGAACTCTGGCGTTTAAGGCAGCCGGAGCCGTAAGGACGTGCTTCGCTGTTGAAATCACGATTACCGCCTCAGGCGAGGTCTACACGGACAACTACAACGGCGTTCTGACTGGTTCGCTCGGAGGAACCGGAACCATCAACTACACCTCAGGGGCCTACACTTTATCGAATGCCGGAGTCGGCACCGCGAGCTACCAATGGGAGAACTCGAACAACACCGGAATCACCGACTTTACAAAATCAACTCCACGCACGGCCGGGCAAGGCTTCGTTTTTAGACAGGATGACGGCGGAGGAAGCGCACAGTTTGTCGCCACCTACGACGACGCGGAATTCTGCCTCCATGAGCTCAAGACCTGGAGGCTGACCCTGACCTCGACAGACACCGGAGCCACGAACCTCATCTACCGAGACAAAGTTGGTATCCCGAACCACCGGGCAGCCGTTGCCACGGGGAACGGCATTTACTACATCGACGACACGGACGAAGCTGACCCGCAGTTTAGGCTCTTGACCTTAAATCAGCTTGGCACTGATGTCCTCCCTCTTTCAATCTCCAAGCGCAAGGCTAAGAATGGCGCGGCTTGGGGAGTAAAGCTGTCGGACTACCGTTTTGAGAAAGCCGTCGCCCACGAATGGGGCGAGTACATAGTCTTCGCCTGCCGACATAAGGATTCGACGAACAACAACACAATCATTACCTTTAACAAATTGACCCAGGTACTGGATAAGCAGGACATCTCTGCAAGCTCCTTCGCTACCTACAACGGCACGCTTCTGGTCGGGGACAGTGTTTCGGACAACGTCTACGTTGGCTTCTCAGGTTTCGATGACGACGATTCCGTGATTCCGAACTACTGGGAAGGAAATCTCTCTCCGCTGGATGTCCAGGAGCTCAAGAAAAGCAAGAAGTTCGTTGTCCAGGGGCTCATTTCCCCCGAACAGATAGTCAAGGTCTACATCGCCGTGGACAACGGCGGCTACACGCTGGTAGGCACGCTTAACGGGACGGGAACGTATGTCGACCGAGGCCAAGCCGTGAACGTTGGCTCAAGCACAATCGGAAGCCGTGAAATCGGAGGCGGCGGCGACGGGGTATCGGCTTACAACTTTGAAAAGGCGCTCAGCCTCTCCCTCGACAAGTTCTACCAAGCCAAGGTGAAATTCGAGGCCACTGGGATAGGCTACGTATCCATAAACAAATACCGCTGGTTCGACATCCGACTCAAAGGAGCAAAGATAGTCGCCAAATATCGATGATTAACCCTCATACATGACCGCAATACCCAAGCTCGCCGCGCTGTTTGAAACAACGCTCGCCAATAAAATCACTTCATCGGCCACAACCATGACTTTGGTTACGGGAACAGACGATGCCGGGACTACCCTATCCGGTATCTACGGCTTTGTGATTGACGAAGGCACCGCCTCAGAAGAATTCGTCCTAGGCACGGTAGCAGGAACGGCCGTCACCGGAATGAGTCGTGGCCTTGACCCGCAGACCGCAACAACCGAAGTTGCAGCTCTCAAAAAGGAACACCGCCGCGGAGCCACAGTTAAGATCAGCGACTACCCGATTCTTGGCTATATCCGAAACATCCTGGCCGGCGAGAGTGGCTGGACCCTGCCGGCTCTCCTGAAATATGCTTCAGGTATTGTTCCGGTATCAGGTGATGACATCGCTGACAAGGCTTATGTCGACAGCGTCGTGGCCGGCATCGCCACAACGGTCAACCTGCTCGTTCCTGGCACTGCCGGCGAAACCGTCGCCGCAGGAAACCTGATCTACTTCGACGACACCGACAACGAATGGAAGAAATGCGATGCTGACACCGCTGCAACCGTAGAAAATGCTTTACTGGGTATCGCCCAGGGAGCCGGCACTGATGGCAATAGCATCAACGGTGGCGTGCTTCTCAGGGGCTTGGACGCCAACCAAAGCGGCCTGACAGCCGGGGCTATTTACTACGCCAGCAATACGGCTGGCGGGATCTCGAGCAGCGCAGGGACCCAAGAGGTCACGGTCGGCTTTTCATACTCAACAACCCAACTATATTTCAACCCCCGCTTCAACCAGCAGCTGACTGAAGACCAGCAGGATGCCCTTGCGGCAACAACGACTCCCGCCTCTGGTAACAAGTTCATCACCCAAAAAGACCTTCAGATTGGAGCAGAGAAATATGCCGCATCAGCCGCGGGCACCGACACCTATGCAATCACCCTCTCTCCTGCTCCAGCAGCTTATGTCAACGGTATGGTGGTCAACTTCAAGGCTGACGTGGCCAACACTGGAGCCGCAACGCTGAATGTCAACAGCTTAGGAGCTGTGGATATTACTAAATACCATGATGTAGCATTGGCTACTGGAGATATTGAAGCCAACCAGATAGTCACGGTCATCTATAACTCAAGCACCGCGAAGTTTCAGATGGTCAGCCAGATAGCACAGGCTCCTGCCACAACCTATAAGAACGGCCAAACGACCAAATCAGACGGTGACGCCGATGCCGCAACAACCGTTATTGCTCACGGTCTAGGTGCTACGCCGAAACGGGTTCGTATTAGGTGCCGCCTTACGGCAAACAGCAGTCAGTATGGCTCCGATGGCTTATATGACTCTACTAGTCAGAATATGGAGTATTTCGTCAGCGCCGTGACAGCGTTCAGCGGTCAGGTCTCAAGCAAGATTGCTCAACTCCACAAAGACGATTCCAACAAACAGGTCGGAACGCTGACGGTAGACGCTACCAACTTGACAATTACGTGGGCGAAGACCGGTACACCGAACATCGGTACTTATAACATCACGTGGGAAGCAGAAACATAAACTTAATCCACATCAATGGCATCCTCTCTCCAACACACGTATCCAGGATATCTGCTGCAAGGAAGCAGTCCACAACTGCAAGGTTCTAAGTCAATACCGACGCTGGGATCTTCGAAATCATCGCCAAAGAGACAGGGCAAGGTTCTTGGCGCGTCCACCGTAAAACGGTATACAGCACCGCTACCAGCAGCTCCACTGCCTCCTGCTCCACCATCACTCCTTCCGCCAGCGCCTCCTGTCGTCACGCCGACTCCGCCCGAGGCTCCACCGCAAAACGTATCCCAGCCAGTACCTGCACCGGAATACAAAAACCCGATTGACGAATACTACGAGAGCCTGGACAGGACTGCCCCTACTGGGGATGAACAAGCTGATATCCGTCTACAAGCCCAAAAAGACATGCAGGCGTACATTGATGCTGTCAATAACCAGTACGCTGGATTGCTCGCCCGTGAACAGCAGCTTGGTGAGAATAGGTCTGGACAGACCAGGGCAATCAACGCCCGCGGCGGATTGGCGGGATCTGACTTTGGTCAATCGAACCTCGTCGAAACAGAACGCTACAACCAAGAAAACGTAAAGGCCTTGGAAGCTGAAAGGCAACTGAAACTGCAGGAGATCAACGGCAAGATTGACCAACGGGCACGGGACGAAGTCGCAGCCCAGAAAGCCAACGCTCTGGGTAATGCTGACAAGTACATCGGCCGGCTCGCCATCAACCAGGAATCAGCCCGAAAGGATTTGGTCACCGCTGCGAAGTCAGGAGCCAAGTACGACCCTGAGAAGCTGGCAGCACTCCAGAAGCAGACCGGTTATGACCCTTTGACCTTCGAATCAATCTACAACGCCAACAAGCCCCAGCCTGAATACCGAGCTCCGGTACAGCTGAAAGATGGGACTCTGATTATGACCGACAAACAGGGCAACGTGAAGAACCTCGGCAAGTACGACCTGCCGGACAGGCACAAGTTCATGTTTGCCCCTGATGGCACCCCGTTCGTTTACAACGAGGATACCGGGGAGGCGAAGATAGCTGAAGGCTACCACCAAGGTCAGTTCGCCAAGTCTACCGCACCGAAGGACAGCAGGACAGCAACCCAAAAGGAATACGAGTACGCCATCGGCCAGGGATTTGGAGGTTCTTTCCTTGACTACAAGGAGCAGGTCGCCAACCTGGACGACGCCGATGAAGATGACCTATCGTGGCTCGACAACCTTGGCGAAGAAGACTAATCCCCACATGAATGGCCTTCAATCTTCAGTTAAATAATGTAGCTTCTAAACTTCCCGCCTACGAACTCTCCCCGGAACAGAAAGCCCGCGCACAGGCGGTAGCCACTCGGACATCAACACTGGCACCCAAGGTCAAGGAAGCATTCAAGAAGTACGTGGTCCAGCCTGCCGTACGTGGCATTGGATCTTTAGTCGCGGAGGTGAAGGGATCCCCCATCCAGCCAAAAGGCAAGGTCGCCCAAACTTTTGCCGGCTCTGAATCCATTCAACCCGTCAGCACCAAGATTGACCATGGCATCAAGAAAGGCCAGGAAGTCGCCAAGCAATTCGAAACCGGCGGCGAGCTTGACCAGAGCTTGATGGCGAGAGCCGAACGAATCGCCCTGAAAACAACCGGCGGGACAATCGGAGGCCTTGCAGTCGGCCTTGGTATCGCGGCAGACATCGTGCCTGGCCTCCCCGGCAAGAAGAAGATCATAAAAGAAGGTGCTGAGATAGTCGGTAAGAAACTCTTGAAGGAAACAGGCCAAGAGGTCTTGCAGGCGAGCGAAAAGAAACTGGCTCAGAACGCGGTTCAAGCGGTAGTACCCACACCCGCCAAGGTTGCCCTCAACACAAAGACCTTGAACATCAAGCCCGCAGCCTCGAAGAAAATCGAAACGGCTGTCGACACTATCAGACCAGAACTTGAAGCGATAAAGGGTGCACCTCTCAAGCACGAAGAAATAATCGAAGCCGCCAAGACCTCCCAGATGACCACCAAGGTCATCACCAGGGATGAAACCGAACGTGCCGTAGCCGCAACCCTCAAGGCTAGACAGCACCTGGCTGCGGCCGCCCAAGGCAAGGGTCTTTCGAAAGACTTTTTGAACGCTGTTGAAATCGTTCACTCCCAGGCCGCTGATGCTGGACGTAGACTGAACGCCTTTGGTATTGGCGCTGACCCTGAGCTCGACACCATCAAGACTCAGCTCGTCGCTAAGCTTAGGAAATTGGATATCGATACCGACGAGATTCTGAAAGCTGGCAAGAATATCGACTGGACGAACGAGCGCCAGGTGACGGAGTTCTACCGGAAGTTCGTGAAGCCGGGCTTCATGGAGCAGCTGGACGAGTACCGCTACATCAACATGCTCTCATCCCCGAAGACCCACATCGTCAACACATTTTCGAACCTGCTCCAAACCGTGGTCGTCAACCCTGCCACAAAACTCGCTTCAGGGGTCATCGACAACATCGCCTCAAAGCTCACAGGAAAGCAGCAGCAGCACTACATCGCCGAAGTGCCTGCATATGCCAAGGGAGCGATAAACGCCATTCCTGACGCATTTTCTGACGCCTGGAAGGCTCTTAAAGGCGAAGTAATGATTGAAAGGCCGGACGTTGCCCGAATACCTACCGGCAACAAAGCACTCCAGGCCGGCCGACGGATCACGACCAATGTCCTGGAAGCCTCTGACCGTCTGTTTAGAGGAATCATCAAGGCTGGGGAACGTGAATCGTTGGCCTTGAAGTACTCGAAGATGGGCAAGAAGTACACGTCCGACACTCTCGAAAAGGAAGCGGCGGAAGCCGGCGAATATTTCGTCTTTAGAAAGCCTCTTGACCCGTCCAATAAAACCGGGCAGGGCGCGCTCCTTTCCAAAATCGACAACCTCACATCCGGCGTCTACAAGCTGCGGGATGCCGGTTTGGGCTGGTTTATCCCGTTCGTCCAGACGCCGATGAATATTTTCAAGCAGGGAATCGAATATTCCCCGGCGGGCGTCCTGACACTGCCGGGCGCAAAGAACAAGATCCAACAGCTCGGCAAGGCCGCTGTCGGTTCAACCGTGTTTATGGGTGCTGCCTGGCTTGCGAATGAAGGGGATGCAACGTGGGCTGCGCCTACCAGTGAAACGGACAAAGCCGAATTCTACGCAGCAGGGCGGAAGCCTTACGCTATCCGAATCGGCGATAAGTGGATCAGCTATTCACGGTTGGGTCCCCTGGCCTTTCCGATAGCCATGGCCGCCGCTTGGAAACACTATACGAAGGACAACCCCAAAGCTACAGCGCAGACACAACTCGAACGGTCAACAGCCGTCCTCACCGGCATAGGCCAGTTCTTCGCTGACCAGTCGTACATGGAAGGAATAGGTAACTTTATAGACTTCGCCCGCGGCGACAAGTCAGCCCTTGGCAAGATCCCTGCCGACCTCACCACGCAGGTCATTCCGTTGTCATCACTCCAGCGCTGGATCAACAACCTGACTGACGACGTGTACCGAAAGACCGACCATGAGCTGACTGTTGATTCCATCATCCAGAACGTCCGCAAAAGCCTTATCGGCGGGACCAGGGGATTGCCTGCTTACACTGACTCGGAAGGCAATCCTTCAAGACGCCCAAAGCCGATATTCAATTCCTTCAGCCCTGTTGAAGCCAGCCCCGTAGACGAAGAGCACGAAGCCGAGTTCCGAGACCTCCAGGATATCAGGCGATTCTCCGCTGAGACGAACAAGCGGAAGGATGACGTGAAAGAGCAGGCCGAAGCGCTTTATGAGGAACTAAAATCCACCCCAGCCGCGGAACGCCGGGCAAAGGTGGAAATGCTGGATAAGGAAGTCGTTAAGGACCTGAAGAACGTCGCCAAGCAAAAACAGGTGACTTCCTCATTCGAGAAAGCCCTAAGAGGTCAGAGCAACGAAGTCCGCGCTAAGGCTCTGGCTAAGAAGCTCAAGAGCATGCCGGCCGGCGACCGAAAAGCCTACGTGGCCGGATTGCTCAAGCGCAAAGTCATCTCGAAAGACACCCTCAAAGCGTTAAAGAAACAGGCCACGCATGGTGCAACGAACAGTATCGAAGTTAAGTTTTAAGTAAGCGCCTATACAAGTATTCGGCGGCATACCAAATCAGATTGCTCATGACCCATACGCCCGCCAAGAACACTAAACCATTCAAGAAGTTCATATTACCCACACCCTACGCCTCGCCTAAATTAACCGTCAACATAGTTATCCACAGATGGAAGAATCCCAGCAACAAAATCGACGAAGTATCGAAGACCATGACCTCTTGATTCGATTGGACGAGAAGGTAGGGTCGTTAATTGAGAAGGTCAACAAGCTTACCGACGACCACGAAAACCGCATTTTGCATCTTGAAAACTGGCGCTGGTATCTGATTGGTATTGCCTCAGCGGCCGGTACGCTCGCTGGGATCTTTGGCCCGCGCCTGTTTGGCAATTAACCCCACATGAATGCCAGATGACATCACAAATCATGGAGTATTGTTAGGCCGGAACCATACCGACTTTGTAGCCGGCGAGCTTGTTGGTGTCCTTCCATATGAAATCCGCAACACTTCCGGAAACTGGAAGCCATATAGCATCCGCGAAGAGGTTCAGCGCAACGCGAACGGCGACACAATGGCCTGTGTCTCGTTTTCAGCCAACAACGCCATCGAAATGCAGATCAAGTACCAGACGGGAGTTGAAATTAACCTCTCTGACCGCTGGCTTGCCAAGATGTCGAACACAACCCCTTACGGCAACTGGCTTGACGTCGTTGCCAACACCCTAAGGACATTAGGAGCTGTGGAAGAAGCCGTTTGGCCAGCACCACCCGACTACACCTGGCAGACGTATTACTCGAGTATCCCGGCTGACATCCAAGCCAGGGGTGCTGAGTTCTTGAAGAAGTGGAACATCGCCTACGAGTGGGTGCCAGTCAGCCCTGAGAGCATCCGCCATCACCTGAAGCACGCGCCTCTGCAGGTCATCCTTCCAGGCCACGCTGTGGTCCAAATTCTCAACGAGGCGGACATGATGGAGTACTTCGACTCCTATGAGCCATTCATTAAAAGGAGGGCTCAAAATGCGATAACAGACGCACTAAAAATAGTATTAACCCCAAAGGAATACACTATGGCAAAGGTTCTCAATGACAACGGCACGATTCGGGTCGAATTCGGATCAGGACCGTCAGGTTTCAATATCGGTATTGCCTCATCGAGCCTGTTTCAGCAGATCCAGGCATCCGGTGAGCCGATTCTCGTCCAGCCAGCCAGTACACCAGAGCGTATGACGCTTTCTGACGGCACAATCCTTCACCGTAAATAGGACTGTTGATAACTGAAACTGTCCGTCTTCGTTTACTGGTGTCTTCCCGTCCTTGACCGAAGCATTTCTCAGTTTCATACTTAATCTGCTAGCACTTTTTAGGCTCCGTTAGGTTTTCCTTTTTTCCTGGCGGAGCCACCTTTCCTCCATGTCCTGCTCTGATTGCCAATCCCCACTTGTTCTTTCAGAAGGTTGCTCCAAATGCCCGAATTGCGGGTATGCAGTTTGCGAAACATAGAGACTCCGACTCCTGGCCGAGAGGCTTGGATCAAAATCAAAACACTTCTAGTCCACAAACATCTGGGCTAGGAGTCAGGGTCTTTAGAATTCACAGCTCAGATATATAGGAGAATCGATAATAAGCACCAAGCTAATTATCGACATTGCGTATCGACAGCTGATGCAGGTTCTATATAAACAAGCTCGTATGGCTGGCAGCGTTCTCCGCCATCACACTTCTGTTTCTGTTCCCCGGAGCTGCCGCCCAAAATCTGTCTAGTGCGTCAACAAATTATTCATTTCTTGCAAATGCCGGATTTCTCTTAAGTGAAAACGTTATCTACAAGCCGCTATTTACCGTCGATAAACGTCATGTTGCAGCTGTTCAGCCAGGAGTATCGAATACAGCGACCGGTACGAACGTTCGACCTTACTCTCGTGAAGAAGTCATTGCTCTCATCGAGCGATATTCAGAAGCGTACGGCATCCAAGCCGACAATCCGCTTCGCATCGCGTTTTGTGAATCTGGATTCCGCTGGGACGCACAGAATCGAAGTTCGACTGCTTCCGGCGTCTTTCAATACTTAAAGGGCACTTGGGCTAATACCCCCGAGGGAAAACAAGACCTCAGTCCATTTGATGCCGATGCAAACATCAGAGCCGCTATCAGGCACATGTCTGTCCACGGATACGGAGCCTGGGAATGTAAATAGAAATGCAACTTCCCGCCTGGGTCACCATCGACAATCGAATCCCATTCATCACCAAGGCAACAATCCTCCTGCCGTGCGACATCGAGCATGTGAACCTAGATGTTCCGCTCGACCCAACCGTTCCTACCATTAACTTCACCTAAATGGATTACGTCTCTTTAGCTATCACCGCGGCCATGGTGTCGCTTGTGGTGCAGATTATTAAGAGCACCGTCGGCACTAGCCGATTCTGGACTATTGGTGTCCTTATTGCTCTCTCTCTTGTTGGCGGAGGTGTGTACTACCAACTCCACAATACCGCCCTTTGGGAAGCGTGTCTTGAAGTCTTAGTGTTTGCGAACGGTATCTACAGCTTCCTGATTAGGCAATTCGAAAATGCCTAAATGCCAGAAGGCGTCATGCCGGCATCTGCCAACGATGTCGCCCTCGCAGTTCACTGAACACATCAGAAAGCACAGGCGGCCGATACGAAAGAGTTACCCGACACAGAACAAATGTCCGAATTGCGGGAAGGTTCTCGCTTATTCGTTTCAGCACTTCAATGGTTGCTCATAGGGACGCTACCTGGAGTTGCCTAACGGCATCTCGGGAGAGTGTGGCAGAGCGGTTGGTAATTGCCGGCTCTGCCCTCCAGGTAGTGCCTCTTTGAAACCTGACTCTAGACCTCCATTCACACAACCTTGGAGATTTAGAGCTGTATTTCAAGGAGGAGAACATCGTGAATAAGCCCCTGCCTGTCATCTACTGCAAGTCCTGTTATCTGACCCAGGACTTCCGAGGCCAGACAACCTGTATCCACTGCGGGAAGACGCTCAGCAACTGGAGCGTAGCGTCCCAAATCGCAATCCAGGGCAAGGCGGAACACACCAACGCCCAGAACTGAGGTGTCCCATGGACTTTGGGGACATCACCATCAAGTGCCTGGTCTGTACGGGGGACTTCTTTAAGCCCTCAAGCCAGCATATCTGCGCCAGGGAATGTAAGCCCCATCAGCACGTAGACATTTGCGACACCTGTCAAAAGTTATCGATGAGAAGTTTCGACAGGCAACTGGAGCGCTTCAGGTACATCCGGGTTGAAGACGAAGGAGGCGATTGATGCGGGCAAGAGAACTGCGGATGACTTACCGGCCTAAGGCCGACCCAATGTTCCGGAACTTCTATCTGTGTCCTTTCGATTCCACCAGATGGGAAGACTCGGCTGACTGTATGTGCAATGACCGGTGCCCGACTTGCAACGCCGAAATCGAACCCTACAACAGCCACAACGAACAGGAGTGTATTGAGATGATTGTGAAGATCACGCCCAATGACCGCAACAATCCGCCTGGAAAGTTGGCGGATGCAGAACTGCACTTCACGGAAGGCGCCCTGGAAGGGTTGAAGCTCATCGGCTTCGGAATCTGGGAGCGCCGCACCGGAGGCGGGCGCAACGTCACATTCCCGGCCCGCCAGTACTCGGTTAACGGCGAACGGCGAAGTTTTGCACTTCTCCGTCCCGTTGCCGACGCCACCGCACAAGAGCGCGTCCGGGATCTGATCCTGGAGGCATACGCAGAGTACGAAAACAAGGCGGCGGAAGTCTGATGCACCGGCCACGTGACAATCTGTTAGGAGGAACTTGATGGAAGGACTAATGGTCCATGCCGGAGCGAAGAAGTTCGGCAGGCAAGACCTACTGGCGCTGCCGACACCGGACCCCACCGACACGCACCGACCAATCGCCCATTCGGCGATTATCCAGGCCCTCATCGAGAGCCTGGCCTACCGCAACCTCGAAGTCGTCCGCGACGAATACGCCCTGACCCCCGACAGTATGCGAATGTTCGGCTTCCTCGAAATCAACCTCGAGGAATCCGGCACACGCTTCGCCCTGGGGGTCAGGAACTCGCACGACAAGAGCTTCGCCCTTGGCATCACCGTCGGCTACAGGGTCTTCGTCTGCGACAACCTCGCGTTCCATGGCGACTTCATGGCCGTGTCGCGCAAGCACTCGAAGAACGTCGACATCCAGGAAGTCATCGCTGTCGGCGTCGACAGAGCACAGCGGCACTTCGAGCCGATGAAGAAGCAGATCAACGCCTGGCAGGGACACGAGCTGCCGGACATCCAGGCGCGCAACGTCATCTACGACGCTTTCATCGCCGGCAACCTTGACGCTCCACGGCACCTGGCAAGAGTGGTTCACCAGAACTACTTCGAACCGGAAGTCGAAGAGTTCAAGCCCCGCACGATGTGGAGCCTCTCGAACGCCTTTACGTCGGCGTTCAAGAAGCTTGAGCCGGTACCTGCGATGCAGGCTACTGCCCGCCTCGCCGCGTTTCTACCCACCGTTCAATAGCCCCTGTACGTCGAAATTCTGCGTTTTAAGGAGGAGTATGCCTAAAGACAGGCATCGGGCCGGTTCTGCGTCTCAAGCACCACCAGAACAGCGCAAGCCGTCGCTGAAAATGATCTACCTGCTGACTAAGAACGGCGACCGCACGTTCTGGAATCGCGCCGGAATCGGATTCGTCAACCGGGACGGCTCCATCAACCTGCGACTCGACATGTTTCCCGAGGTCTCGCTGCAGCTGCGGGACCAACAGGAACGCGAAGGCGAGTAAGAATCGCCCGACACCAACTTACAGCCCTTAAACGTATTTTTATTACGCTTAGGGGTCTTTTTTTATTGCAAACTACGTATGACTTATGCGCCAATGCTACTCAATGGAGGAATCATGGCTGAATTTAAGATAGTAATTGCCAATCTACGCCGGGCCGAACAAGACCTTGAAAAGCAACTTGAAAGCGTCCGAGCCGCTATCTCGTCGCTTGAATTAGCAGGCGGACGCGGCAAGCGCGGCCGTCCGGCTGGAAAGACAGGGAAGCGCCGGAAGATGTCTGCAAAAGCCCGCAAGGCGATTTCTGACGCCCAGAAGAAGCGCTGGGCGAAGGCCAAAGCTGCTAAGTCGTAGAACCTGCCAATGGCAAATGGCGGGTTCGAATTCCGTGAAGAAGTTCTAAACGTCGAACTGGCGAAGCTTCTCGAGGACCGGGGCCTTCTCTCCGTTCCCGAAACGATTCGCCGTGCTACTGCCGGTCGTACCCACCGCCTCCCGGACGTCACGATTGCCGACCTCTGGGGCCTCCGTATTACCCTTGAAGGAAAGTTCGATACCGGGGGAGCTGCCAGAACCGCTGTCCTGGCCAACGCCAAGCAGCGTGTGGAGGAAGGTATCTCGCCTATCTGCCTGGCTGTCCTTTATCCGGCTGAACTTCGAAAGGCCGCGTCGATGCCGGCACTCCGACGAGCGCTGGCCCGAGCCACGCTGAGAGTACGTGTCGTCTCAGAGCATGATGACGGCGAATGGGTTGAAACCAACGCTGACGGCATCTCCGACATCCTGCGGCACACCTACGACATTGTCATCGGTGAAGATTTGGTCGTACGGTCTGTTGAAGACCTCGGCGGCTCGATTGAGGCGGCAACGGAGATAATCGCTGCCAGGCCGGCGTCGGTGGAACGGCTCCGGCGCCTGCTCGGCATCGCTGAAGACACAACAACCGCGTCGGCAGACGACGAGGACGATTAGCCTCGATTTTCACGCCAGTGAAACAGATAACGGGGCTTGGGCAATGTCGCTCGCTCGCGGCTGCCCCGAGGGTTGAGCGCTCACACGATCT
>Ga0209343_10001447_pt1 | contig 31996 bp, 32 predicted proteins | sample RifCSPlowO2_02_FD_184026 | JGI IMG/M metagenome (GOLD analysis project Ga0209343, IMG submission 184026) | Groundwater microbial communities from Rifle, Colorado - Rifle CSP2_plank lowO2_0.2 (SPAdes) (version 2) | ecosystem: Environmental > Aquatic > Deep subsurface > Groundwater | place... | reverse complement strand
CGCCGTTGCCCGGATACATCGCGATGCCGATACTCGCCGTGACGCGGCACTCCTGGCCGAACAATATCAGCGGTTTAAGGGCGGCCGAGAGGAGTTTGCGCGCGATGGTAACAATTTGTTCGGTCGTCTCCACTTCCTGCACCAGCACGACGAATTCATCGCCGCCCAGACGCGCGACGATATCGCTGGCCCGCAGCGATGCTTTGAAGCGCGTGGAAATCTCTTTCAGCAATTGGTCGCCGGCTTCGTGCCCTAGCGTGTCGTTGATGACCTTGAAACGATCGAGATCGATAAAAAGCACCGCGAACTTGCGCTCATAGCGGCGCGCCGATTGGAGCGCCATACCCAATAGCTCGGCGAACATTACCCGGTTGGGCAAGCCGGTCAGGCCGTCATGCGTGGCGAGATACTGGATCCGTTCTTGAGAATGCTTGCGCTCGGCTTCGTGGTCGAAGTTGTCGAGCGCGAAGGCCACGTTTGCCGCCAGGCGTTCGAGCAGCTTGACGATGTCTTCGTCGAAGGCATCCTTCTCCGAGGAAAAAAACAGCAATATGCCGGTGGCGTAGCCGCGTCGTATCAGCGGAATAGCGGCGTTCGATGCTATTCCTTCTTCTCGTACCAAGGCGTGCCATGGACGGGTGCGCTCGTCGTTGAGGTAATCGTTGGAGGTCCACGACGTTTTTTCGCGAAATGCGATACCGACCGGACCCCGTCCCTCGGGCCGCGCTTCGTCCACGGATATGCGTGCTTTACCGAGAAACTCGATAGCCGCACGCGTACCGCCGCTGGCAGCGGCTACGCGCAGCCACGATCCTTCGGTTTCCGGCAGCAAAACGCCCGCGATGGCATATTTGCCGCCGTCCACCGCCGCGTCGCACACCTGCTGGAAGAGTTCGTCGGGCGACTTGGCGCGCATGATGGCTTCATTGGTGGCGCTCAGTGCGGCGTACATTTGGCTCGCGCGTCGCGTGGCGGCTTCGGCACGGTTGCGCTCCGCCTCGCGCTCGAAGTTACCAAGCGCGAACGACATGTTCGCGCTCACGCGCTGGAGCAGTTTGATCATCTCCTCGTCGAACTCATCGAACTCGCTCGAATAGTAGGCCAGCACACCGAGACTTTGGCCGTTTTGTATGAGCGGTAGTGCGGCCATCGACCTGGCGCCGGCCTTAAGCGCGATAATTCGCCAAATTGGCATCACGCGCGGGTCGGTAAACAAGTCGTTGCAGAAGCAGGGCTTTTGCGTGCGATATGCTTCGCCCGACCAGCCGCGCCCTTCCGGAACGTTTTCGTCCACCGATAGCTTCAAACCGATTGAGAGCTTGGCGCCGGGGCCGGTGCTCGCCACGCCCCTGACCACGGTGCCGTCGGGCTCGCGCAGAAAAATCGTGGCCGCCTGAAACTTTGCGCCGTGCACGGAGGTATCGCATACCGATGAATACAATTCCTCGGGGGTGCGGGCCCGCAGTATCGTCTCGATGGTGGAGTTCAGCGCATCGTACAGCCGCTCCAGACGCACCAGGCGAAGTTCGGCGCGGTCGCGCTCGCGCGCCTCACCCTCAAGCTTCTCGACAGCAGCTTCGGTATTGACCGCCAGGCCGGCAAGCCGGGCAACGACATCTTCACCGAAGGCATCTTTCTTGTTCGAGCAAAACAATAGCGCGCCCAGAGGTCTTTTGCCGCGCAGCAGCGGCACCGCGGCGGCAGCTGCGATACCGGCATCCGAAGCCCATGTGCGCCATGCCAGAACACGCTCGTCTTGCGTTATGTCATTGGCAATGCGGGGGGCGCCGTGACAAAAAGCCTCGCCGATCAAGCTGTTGCCCGCCGCTTCAGGAAGATCGACCGAAACGCGTTCCGCGCGCAACGATTCGGCACCGGCGCCGCTCGCTTCCGCCACTTTCATCCATGGGCCAAAAGGTTCAGCGAGAAAAACAGCCACCATGAGAAATTTTTCGTCGCCGGCCAAAGCCTCGCATACCGCTTGGTAAAGCTGGCCGGGGGAACTTGCGTGCCGCGTCGCTTCGTCGGCAGCGACAAGTGCGGAGTCCAACGCTGCGGATTCTCCGGTCACGCGATCCTGCTTGCGATGCGAGCGCTCGGGATTTTCCTTTGACAATGTTTTGATGTTCCCTGCAGTGTCTTTCGCCCGCATGCCTGTTCCTTTAGAAAACCAAAATCGTATTTCTGAGTATAAATACTTTTCCGTCGAAACCGATACTAGTAGTCAAAGTTCTATGCCAATCCGGATACAATCGCGACTGCAACGATATGGCCTTTTGTTGATTTGATAATTCCAAGACGTGGTGTTGAACGGAATTGCTGGTTCCCTGTTATTGCCGGGCGGGTTTGTGCTTTTGTTTTTGCGCATGTGCGCATGAAAATTATAGGTATCTGTTGAGTAATTTATCCTGTTGCGCCGGCATGTGATGCGGTATCGCCTTCCAGCCTCTTCTTCAATGCGGCAACGCCTGATTCTGCTCTCTTGCGCATCACGCGCCTGGCCAACGGAAGCAATGCATGCCTGACGATCAGGTTGTTATTTCTACTGAATATGCGCCAGGTAAGCTCACATGAATTCATCTCCGCTTCGCTCAGCGAAATTTCCATTCTCGGCATGAGCGGAGGAAATTTCCCTTCGGTGGCGAAAAACCGGTTGCCCCGCACCTCGCGCACCGCAAGCCTGATTTTCCGTGTTCCCCGCAACGGCACCGACACGGTTTCAAGGTATTCCTTTCCTACCTGGCCGTGATCGAGGCCGTTGGCTGATTCGATCAGTACGACGCCGGGAAACCATTCGCCAAACTTCTCCATGTTCGCCACATACTCGAACACAGCCGATATGGGCCGCTTGATGTTGATCGTCTTTTCGGTGAGTAAATGCATTTGTGTTTCTCCTGGAAATTGAACTGGCTGGATCGGCGTGCGCGCAAGCGGAATCTCAACCGTCAATGACGGCGCAGATGGAGGTGCTCCCCGGCGACCGCGCTCTGCGCCTGCGAATGCGAGCGCCAGTAGGCGGCACTGGCGCGCACGCTATCTTCCATCGGCGCCCACTTCAGGCCTTGCGCTTCGAGAAAAGCCGCGGTGACGCTGGTATTGAAGCGGGTCGTCTGGAGAAAGTGCAGCGACTCCGCGGAGGTATTCATCAGCCTCGGCATTCCCGGGATTTTCAGCAAACCTGCCAGCAGCGCGATCGGGATGTGGCGGGTCGGCGGCTTTCTGTCCAGTTCAGCGGCAATCCCGGCGAGCAGTCCGGCGAGGTTCGGCGTATCGGGGTCAAGCGCCAGCAGACGTTCCGGCACGGTCTGCGCGAGAACCGCAGCAGCAATCAGCGCAGCCAATCCATCGACACTGACCAAAGGCAGCCAATGGGCGGGCGTGCCGGGCACCATCGCGAACCGCCCGTGCGCCAGGTTGTCAATCAGGCTGAAGAGAGGCTGGGCCGGATCCAGCTCACCGGAAACACTATGTCCGGCCACGGTCGCGGGCTGCACCTCGATCAACTGCATGCCGTGGCGATTGGCGAAGGCTCGCACCCGCAATGCGCCCTCCAGCTTGCTGGCCTCGTAGGCGCCGGCCCGGGTATACACGCGCCTCCAGTCGGCGCCATCCGGATCATCCGGCGAAATTCCCAGCCGTTGCAAGTGCGCGTTGTTTTCCATCATGAAGCCGCTGATCATGACCAGCCGCGCGCCGTTGCGCCGCGCGAGTTCGGCTACCGCCAGCGCGCCATCGACGTTGGTGCGCCGGGCTGCCCGAGGATCGAGGCCCCAGGCGAAAGTGGCGCCAAGATGCACCACCACATTGATGTCCGGCGGCTCGCCCTGAAGACCCAGCGCGGGCAAGTCGAGGTCGCCGGCCATGCCGGCCAGCAGCTTTCCATCGCCGCCGAGATCATCGATCCGCCGCCGCAGCGTCTGCAGCCGATCGGGACGGCGCATCAATGCCAGCACCGGGTTTCCTTGCGCGGTCAGTGCCGCTGCCAGATGTCGCCCGATGAAACCGGTAGCCCCTGTAATCAAAGTAGTCATTCTGTTCTCGCATCTCGCCAAGTTGAAGTAAAAGCCATGCTAAAGTGTAGAGGGCGCTCTACAGTCAAGAGGAATTTCAATGCGTATTGCCGAATTGGAAAGTCGAACCGGGCTTGGGCGTCATTCGCTGCGTTTTTACGAGCGCGAGGGGTTGCTGGCCGGTGTGCGCCGAGGTCCGAACAATTATCGTGACTATCCCGAATCGGCGGTCAAGGACGCCACCTTGCTGCGGCAACTGCAGTCGCTAGGCTTCTCGCTGCAAGAGATCCGGGAAGTGCTGGACGCGATGCGCGCCGGAAGCATTGATTGCGCGGCGGGCGCCCGCATGATGGCGACAAAACGCGCCAAGATCGAAGCGCAAATTGCGGATCTGCGAAAGGTGAGCAAGATACTGATGCGAGAGCAGCAGCGTTTGGAAGAGAGCTTTGCGCAGCAGGAAATCAAGCGTGGTAATTAAAAAGCTTGGCTTCCAACAGCGCGAACTAATGAAGGCGGGTAGGAGTGCTCCCTCTCCCGCGAGCGGGAGAGGGTTGGGGAGAGGGTACGCGCCAAGACGTCATGCCCGATTCATCAAGGGCGCCACTGTAGTCAGTTGTGAAAACCTCGTTCTTGCGAACGCACTTAAAACAGTGTTTGAGTTCCCGGCCACAGGAACAGGAAGTACACCCCCCCCGCGCCGCTTAAGCGCCATGCCAGAGGTCCAGCATCCATCAGTGAAAAAAGACGAGATTCAGAGCCAGTCCTCTTTACTCTTCAGCAACTGAAATTCAAAAGACCGGCATCGCCTTGTTCTCTCTTCATGCAAATTAAAGGATACTTCTCCCTTTGCCTCCGACATTACGATGAAGATCTGCTATCTGGACTATGATGCCGTGCTGCATGACGGCAATGTACTGCGCAATCGCACCCGTGGCATGTATATCAAGACGCCCGGCCGCATATTCTTTGAATGGATGCCGATTCTCGATGACTTGCTCGCGCCCTATCCGGACCTGAAGATCGTTTTGTCGACCACCTGGGTTCGTGAGTTGGGGTTCAATGAAGCGAAACATGAATTGTCGGCATCGCTGCAAGAGCGGGTGATCGGCTCGACCTTCCTGCATCCGAAAATTGTCAAAGTGGATTTCGACACCATGCCGCGCGGCATGCAGATCTGGGGCGACGTAGAGCGGCGCAAGCCGGCCCACTGGTTTGCGCTCGATGACGACGCATTCGGCTGGCCGGCCTGGTGCAAGGAACATTTGATCCAGACCAGCGATCAATCGGGCTTGAGCGATCCGGCGGTGCGGGAACGAGTCCGCCAGAGACTGGCGGAAATGCATGGTGTCACCGGCGCGAATTGAACGGGGCTGCAACCGCATGATGTAGATCGCAAAGACGCTTGCCGGTCCCGCAAATCATAGTGGACGGGCCACCGGTTGCGGCACTATCAAGCATGCCGGACAAAACGATTCCGAAGGCCCGCCTCGCCGTACCGTCGTACTATTTGTGCTGTGCCGCGATCAATAGCGGCCATCGCATCGCTCCCTATTTCAATGCGGCCGAGGCGAATTTCTTGTTCATCCAGTCGAAAAAATCCGCATGCCAGAGCGTTTGCGCACCGAGCTGGCAATGTTCGGAGCCGCCCGATTCACGGTCGTACACGACAGTCGTGACACTGCGCGCATTCTTTAGCCGCCGCTGGAAATCATCTACCTGATGAACCGGAATGAAGTGATCGTTTTCACCTGCAAGGATCAAGACATCCGCCTTGATCCGGTGCGCCACCTTCTCCAGCGTATAGGCGCGAAACGCATCCAGTGTTCCCATCGCACTCTTGGTGTTCATCACCCACATGCCGTTGCTGACGCCCCACGCAAATCCGGGCGATAGCGCGGCCTTGGCCTTGACCAGCATCTGCACGAACCCGCCGAATCCGTTTTCGTGGAGTTTCAGGACAAACAGCGGAACCGCTAACTGGAGCAATTCGCATCCGCGTCGCATATCGTAGTCGCACTAAAAGGAAATACGCTGCCCGACCTGGTCCAGCGCAGTTTGGCCAAGCTGGGCAAGTCGCTGACGATCAGCGTGCAGGTACCGCACATACTGCCGGCGCCGGTCATTGTCGCAAGGTCAAACCATGTCGCCACGCTTCCAAGCCGCGTGGCGGCGATCTATACCAAGAGCCTGGACGTGAAAATGTTCAAGATACCGTTCGCGTTCCCCGCATATGAAGTCTCGATGACCTGGCATGAGCGTACGCATCTGGATCCCGCAGGCACCTGGTTACGCGGCTTCATAAAAAAGGTATGCGACGCGATTTGAGATGAATCGATTCACAGCTAAATTTGTGACATAGTAAGACTAGAGCAAGATGAATTTTTTCATTCCATCTTGGCGAAATCAATGAGTCGATCAAGAAATGCGAGGCATTTGTGCGAGCTGGATATTTCGAACATCATCCAGAATGCTTAGGCCGGGTTGAAGCGCTATGGGCTTTCCGTTCATCGGAACGAGCTCATCACAAAGTGCTTCCGGATGGACGCATCGATCTTTTGACGCGATTCAAGCTTGGCCGCAACGGCGCAATCTCGAATATTCGGCTCATTATCGCCGGACCGGCAAAGCGTTTTTCGACAGTATTCGCGGATATCCACACCGGACTCCTTGGCGTACGGTTCCACCCCGGTTGGGGTGGCGCCTGTCTAGGCATTGATGCGGCCGCCCTGCGTGAAAACGTATTGCTCGGCGACGAAGCCATCCGCTCAATGAAAGGCCGGGCTGAGGCGCTGTTGCGCGCGCGGACAATCGAAGCGTTACGGACGGCGTTGCTCGACACTGCCCGGGAATTAGCTGCCGGGGTGCGGCTTGACGGACGATTCGCGCGAACGATCGCCGCTATCGAACTGCTGCAGCATTACGAAGGGAGATGTTCCGTAGAATTCCTCGCCCGCAGTGCCGAAGTGAGCGTGCGTACCCTGAGCAGGAATGTGTCCGATGCTGCCGGACTGTCGGTCAAATCCCTCGCTGCCGTCTTTCGCTTCCAGAAATCCATGCGCGCATTGCGCCTCGACCCATTCATTAGCTTGGCCAATCTCGCTGCCGACGCGGGATACAGCGATCAGTCTCACATGACGCGCGAATTTCGAGAGCTGGGAGGCTTTACGCCGGGCTCCCGCCCGAATCTACCGGTCATCAATATACCGAGATCGTGACCGATTTGTTCAATACGCTTGATCCGAACGGGAGTAACTTCGCACCTGCACTCCGCTGGCAGGAGTGAAATGCACGCAGTGCTTGAAGTGACCGGCCGGCGCGAGCTTGAGTCGCCGTTGATGCTGCGCCGTACACGTTTTTCCTTAAGGTGCCACATGCACGTACAAAATATTTTCGAAGAGACACGCACCGAAATCCTGCATGCGCTGATGCGCGATTATCCGCTTGCTTCCGTGGTAACGATGACCGAGGAAGGAATGGACGCCAACAATATACCGTTTGAACTGGATTCGTCGGCAGGCGCGCTTGGCACTCTGCGCTGCCACGTCGGCAGGTCGAATCCGATCTGGCAAAGCTTTCGAAATGATCCGCAAATTCTAACGATATTCCAAGGGCCGAATGCCTACATCTCGCCGCGGTGGTATATCAATGGCCAGAAAAGCCGCAGAGTATTCCCAAGTTGGAACTATGCGGTCGTCCATGCATATGGCGTAATGCAAGTGATCGACGACAGGGCATGGCTTCTTGAGCACCTTTCCAGATTGGCTTCACATAATGAGAAAAGTCTTCCGTCGCCATGGCAGCTTCAGGAAGCATCGCCGGAGTTCGCCGAACAAGCAGTAGCGAACATCATCGGCCTGGAGATCAGTATTACCAAGCTTGTCGGCAAATGGCAGGTAAGCCAGCAGCGGACCGCCGCCGATCGGGAAAGCGTATCGAATGCTCTATTGGCTCGGCCGAACGACGTGTCGGCTGCTACTGCCGAACTGATACGTCGAGTCGACCATCACCTATAGCTACGCGCGTGGTCGGTTTTCGGCTGACAGGGAAAAACTCTATAAGAATTAAAAAGGTCAGCATCGCGCTGTTTTTGGATTTTCACGTCAAACGATGTTGACCCCGTAGCTTTTCAACTTCTTCGGCCCGTCTTTCGCTTCTTCCGATGTCTCTGAAGTCATGTAAGTGATTAGCTGGGTGATCTATCAGGCCCAAGCTTGATCCAAATTTGCGTGCAACGCCGCCATCGAAATGTCATCGCTATACCTGAACTCGGACGCGACCAGATCGATTGACTGGATACAAAAATCCCCAACATTCCTTAAACGGTGACGGCCTTTAATAATTCATGCCCGAGTTACTGCGGCGCAGCATATTCATGAGCGCGACTTCATCGATGATGCGCGGATCCAGGATCCATCGCCATCGCAGCTGATACGGACCGGACGGAGTTTCGGGCTCGCGCATCGATATTGCACAGTATTAGTACGGTATGGAAGTCTTCCGCATTAACGTCCATCATGACGATAGCCGAATTCAGCCGGCCGGGATGTACTTCAAACTGCCGATTGCCGGATCTTTGAACAGCGAAATCCCGCAAAGGGTGAGATGGCGCAAAGCCGATGCACATGCAAAGTCGACGCATCGGTCAATCAAAAAAACGCAAGGAGGATGACATGGGAATTGCAACGAACAATCGCATAAGGCGACTTCACTGACGGCCGCCGCGCCGGCACTTGGCGCTTGCGGTGACGGACCAAGTGAAGATGGGAACGCCGCATCGGCTTGAATGCCTTGCCTGCCCGGATGACGGCGCCGGAATCCGGAACATCACGATTCTGATGCAGTGGTCCGCGATTTTTGCGCGGCCAACCCGTGCATCGTTACCGGTAAGTCGTGCAAATCGCGTGACATGTAGTGGATAAAAAGCAGACGCAGTCCGGTTGACTATTCAATCGCCTGCCAAGCAATCCATCACTTTTTTAAAACGATTCAAACGATTCAATAGAGGAAAAGACAAATGACGATTCAATTCCGCCCTTTGGTTCTCGCATTCTCAATGACAGCCGCTTTTGCTGCTCCTTCCGCCAGCGCGGAGAACATCAAGATTGCCTATATCGATGCAGTGACCGGTCCCTTCGCCCCGCTGATCAAAAATTCGATCAACAGTTTCGAAATGTTTATCGATCAGGCCAACAAGCAAAAGTGGGCCGGCAATAATACCTTTGAACTTGTGGTCATGGACGGCAAGGGGAGCCCGCAGGAATCGCTTAATCAACTCAAATCCGCGACCGACCAAGGTATCCGCTACGTGATTCACCAGGTCGGCTCCGGCGTTGCACTGGCCATGATCGATGCGGTTAACAAGCACAATCAGCGCAACCCGGGCAAGGAAGTGGTCTACTTCAACGGCGCGGCGATTGACCCCGACCTCACCAACAGCAAGTGCAGCTTCTGGCATTTCCGTTTCGATGCAAACACTGACATGAAGATGGAAGGAATCACCAGCGAACTGGCAAAAGACAAGAGCATCAAGAAAGTCTATGTCATCGGTCAGAACTATGCGCATGGCCACCAGTTTTCAAAAGCCGCCAAAGAGATGCTGCAGCGGAAGCGTCCCGACATCGAAATCGTCGGCGATGATTTGCATCCGATCGGGCAGGTAAAAGACTTCTCGCCGTATGTCGCGAAAATCAAGGCATCGGGTGCGGATACGGTGCTCACCGGTAACTGGGGCACCGACTTGAGCTTGTTGGTCAAGTCCGCTAAAGACGCCAGCCTGAACACCAACTTCTATACGTTCTACGCGTTCTTCGATGGCACGCCGACCGCAATGGGAGCAAATGCCGCAGACCGCGTCAAGATGATCGCCTACTGGCACAATAACGCCGAAGCCAATCCAGCCAATGTCGAAGTCATCAACGGCTTCAAGAAAAAATACAAACTGGATTTCGAATGGATGGGCGCCGAAAGCATCATCGGCATGTTGTCCAAGGCCGTCAAGGAAACCAAATCGAGCGACCCGACTAAAGTGGCCTATGCATTGGAAGGCATGAAATTCAAAGGCTTGAGCGGTGAAGTGGAAATGCGCAAGACCGATCATCAACTGCAAGAGCCTTTGTACATCGCGACCTGGACCAAAGCCGGCGGCCCTGGTGTCAAGAATGATTCGGAGAATACCGGCTACGGCTGGAAGACCGATGTCAAACTTGAACCGTTCATCGCATCGCAGCCTACATCGTGCCAGATGAAGCGTCCTGCAAAACCAAAATAAGCCTATTGAGATAATGGGTTTTTGAAATTGAAATCCCCTCGATTACAGAATGATCGAGGGGATTTTTTTATGCGAAGCGTATGGATCGCAGCTTGGAGTTGGGCTTTGCGTTGTGCTTCTCCACGAATACCAGGTCTTGCAAACTCGCTATGCAATGGCAAGACCTGATTCCGTTTGTTTCCGCAATGACTTCGAAATGCATGCCGACTTTATCAGTCGGGGTTTTTTTGCTCTTTCTTCATTTGGCCCGGGGGCTTGCCTGCTCCGCGGCCCGGTGGATTGTGGTCCCGTGCGTAGCCGGAAGCGCCGGGCGCCGGTTTAGCCTTGCTGCCGGATGAACCGGACGAACTGGTCCCGCTTGGTCCGCTAGCCGTGGCGCTGGCGCCGACGCCCGTCGAGCGGCTGGCGGTGCTGCCCTCGTCGTTTTGCGTCGTGGCGGACGAGCCGCCGGTGCCCAGCGTCGATGCCGCTACACCGCTGCCCGCCGTGGCGCTGCCACCGGTGCCGACGGTGCTGCCGCTGCCCGACCCGGAACCGCCGGCGGTTCCTTCAGTGTTGGTCGTGGTAGCGCTTTGAGCCTTGCGCACGCCTGTGCCGCCATCGGCATGCCGGCGTGCTGCCATACCGCTGCTCTCTGTCGTACTGTCAGCGCTCGTGCCGGCGGTCTGTGCATGAACCGCCATGGTGGCCGCCAGCGCAACCGCGCCGGCTATCAGGTTTGAGGCTAATCTGCTATTCATATAAATTTTCCTTTAACGTTTTTGCTGCTTACCCTTTGGATCCTTCATTCCGGGATTGACGATGCTGCAGTCGTCAACCTGTCGAGCCGCTGCTGCCGCCGAAGACCCGCTCGATCCATTCGAACTTCCGGCAGCCGCAACCGGCCCGGAAGAACGGCCTGTCGTTGCGGTCGATGAACTGGAAACTCCATTGCCCGACTGCACGGTCACCGAGGAGCCGTCCGGCATGGTCGTCGATCCTGACAAGCCGCCGGGACCGGTGGTCACGCTGCTGGAGAGCCCGCAATTTACAAGCTCGCATTCCTTGCTCGCGCTTGCACCGCGTTTCTTTCCGTCGCGCTTGGCCCGGGTAGTCACGGCGGAACTTTGCGTGCCGGCGGCGGTTGAGGATGTGCTTCCTGTTGTTGCGCACGGATCCTGTGGCCGCCGCTCCGTTCCCGCTCCGTAGGCCGGTAATGCGAGGATAGAAATCACTACGGCAGCGCTCGACGCGAGCATGCCCAAAGGGAGTGCAGTTACATACTTCATGGTTTTTTGCGTGTGAATTGATCCTCCCCTGTGCAAGGGAGGATCATGGGCTTCAATTAGCAGTGATCCTGCTTTTCCAGTCCTGGAGGGCAATCGTTGCTCTTGCCGCGACTGAGCGTGCCGCGGTCCTTCTTCGCCTTCTTGGATTGTCGATTGGTGGTGGCGTCGGAACCCGCAGCGCTGCCGCCGGCACCTACGCTTGAACCGGTGGTAGCACTACCGGCCGCGCTGCCACCGGTACCGAGTGTGCTCGACGATCCCGAGCCAGTGTCGCTGGAACCTGCCGCGCTGCCGCCGGCGCCTACGGCCGCTCCTGTCGAGCCGCCGCCCGCCGTGCTGCCACCAGTGCCCAAGGTGCTGGACGTTCCAGCGCCGGCACTACCAGAACCTGAACCTGCGGAGCTGCCGCCGGTACCCAGTGTCGAACCGGTCGAGCCGCTTCCAGCCGTGCTGCCACCGGTGCCCAGCGTGCTGGATGATCCAGAGCCCGTGTCGCTGGCACCGGCGGAGCTGCCGCCGGTGCCCAATGTCGAGCCGGTCGAACCGCCGCCTGCTGTACTGCCACCCGTGCCTAAGGTGCTGGACGTTCCCGCACCTGCGGCGCTACCGCCGGTACCCAAGGTCGAACTGGTTGTGCCGCCACCTGCTGCGCTGCCGCCAGTGCCCAGTGTGGTGCTTGATTGCGCATAGGCAATGACCGGACTTCCGGCGATAAGGGCAGCGGCAAGGATTGAAGTTCTGAAGTTTTTTAATCGCATTCCATTCTCCTTTAAATTGCTTGGATGACATCACCGATTTAAAAGCAGTGCGGTTCATTCCAAGCGATACAAGTTTCTCAATTGTCACTTTCGCGTGATGTAGCAGATTGACAATAAGAAAGCTGGAGGGGTTCCGACATGCCTTGTAACAAATTGTCAGCAGTTTCGAAATCAGCGGCTACCGTACGCAATCCCGCGCTCCGAATTAACTTGGCCACGTGGAACAAAATTGCGAAATGATCGAGTCGAGCGATCACCCATATGGATGCATGATGTTTCAAGAGCGGAACAAATTGGCCGCTGACCTTCGACGTGCTTGCGCAAACACAATAAGCGGCCCGGAGAATTCCTTTACTTTGAATTCCAGCTATTGATGCGGCATGAATAAGTATGGAGCCGCATCCCCTCACCCCGACCCTCTCCCAGAGGGAGAGGGTGAGAAATGGGCACGATGAAATAGAGACTTCATCGTGCCGGATCAATAAGAATCAGCCCTAAGATCATTCCGCCGGTGGAGGGAAATGTGCTTTTGATAGCGGTAGTGGCGTTTATTGGCGTCGTTTTACTGCTGCTGGTCGTCATCTGGTCGATACGGCGTCACCGCGATCCAAGATTGCATATCGAATGCAGTTTGCCTGTCGACGAACTTATTCCTACTCTTGCCGGCCTGACGCTCAGCACAGCCGTGGCCGGCAATTCCGTCGAAATCTTTGAGAACGGCGCTTTTTTTGACGTACTCCTGCAGGCAATTCAATCGGCACAACGGACAGTGCATTTTGAAACCTTCCTGTGGAAGGAAGGCGTGCTTGGTCAGCGCGTGGCAGACGCGCTGTCGGAGCGGGCGCGCGCAGGCAAGCGCGTGCGCGTACTGCTCGACGCGACCGGTTCCAGAAAACTAGGAAAAGCCGCTCGACGCCAAATGAAAGACGCTGGATGCAAGCTCGTTTTTTTCCATGAAAAGACGTTACGCAACATCGGTGTGCTGAACGACCGCAATCATCGCAAGCTCGTCGTCATCGATGGCCGTGAAGCGTTCGTCGGCGGCCATTGCATTGTAGATAGCTGGTTGGGAGACGCGCAAGACAACGAACACTTCGCCGACCTCAGTTTGGGATTGAGAGGCCCCATCGTCAACAGCGTGCAGTCCGCATTCAGCGAGAACTGGGTCGGGCAAACAGGAGAGTTATTGGTCGGCGACGATGTGTTCCCGGCCCTAGAGCCGGCTGGCGACGTGTTGATCCATGCGGCATACGTGAAGCCGGAAGGCTCCGCACCCGCGGTGAAGCTTCTTCACCATACCGCGATTTGCGTCGCCCACAAGAGAATCTGGATCCAGAATCCCTATTTCATTCCGGAACCTGAAGCAATCGACGCATTCGGAGACGCCGTTTCCCGCGGCGTCGACGTCCGCGTGATGATGCCCTCGACTAGCGGGTCCGATAACCCGATAGTGCAACATGCGAGTCACCGCAACTTCGAAAAACTTCTCCGGTGCGGCGTGCGCCTGTTCGAGTATCCCCACACGCTTTTGCACCAGAAGGTAATGACCATCGATGGTGTGTGGAGTGCCGTTGGTTCAAGCAACTTCGACGACCGGTCTTTCGAAACCAATGACGAAATCACGCTCGGGATCAGGGATGCGGCAACGGCGCGGAAGCTTGATGCCGTATTCGAAAAATATGCGCCGCAGTGCAGGGAAATCAAGCTGGAAGCATGGCGCAAGCGCGGCCCGTGGCACAAGCTGAAAGACAATGTGTTCTATGTGATCAACGAACTCCTGTGATCCAAGGAAGGTGGACGGTTCGAGCACCGCTCATTCCATCGATGAGGCAAAATGCAAGACCTGACGTCGGGACTGCCCATCGTCCCGGCTGCGAACTCCATTTCGCCTTTCCACTCCAACTGTTCTTGTGACTTGAAAGCGTTTTCAAAATGATGAATCGAGACAATCCCGTTTGGCTGATTACCGGCTGTTCCACCGGCTTCGGCCGCGAACTCGCGAAACTCGTGTTGGCGCGCGGCTGGCGTGCCGTCGTCACTGCGCGTGATCCGTCCACAGTGGCGGATATCGCCGAAGGTCACGCCGATCGGGCGCTGGTCCTGCCGCTCGACGTCACGCAATGCGCGCAGATCGATGAGGTGGTCGCGAAGACGATGCAGCAGTTCGGCTCCATCGATGCACTGGTCAATAATGCCGGCTACGGCTATCTCGCGGCGATCGAAGAGGGCGAGGACGAGGCCGTGCGCGCAATGTTTGAAACCAACGTGTTCGGGCTGATCGACATGACCAAGGCGGTGCTGCCGGTCATGCGTGCGCAACGCAGCGGGATCATCGTCACTGTCTCGTCGGTTGGCGGCATCAGGAGCGCGCCGGGCATGGGCTACTATAACGGCACCAAATTCGCGGTCGAAGGCATTTCCGAAGCACTTGCACTGGAAGTGAAACCGCTGGGCATCGATGTGCTAATCGTTGAGCCCGGTCCGTTCCGCACCAACTGGTCGGGTGCATCGATCAAGCAATCGGCGACGCAAATCGACGCCTATGCTGCGACCGCCGGCGAGCGCCGCAAGCAAATCGCGGCGCGCAGCGGCAGCCAGGCCGGGGATCCGGTGCGGGGCGCGCAGGCGATCATCGACGCCGCACTGTCAGACAATCCGCCGCTACGCCTGTTGCTCGGCAAGGCCGCGCTCGAATTCGCCCGCAAGAAAATCGATTCGATGCGCAGCGATTTCGATGCGTGGGAATCGATGACCGTGGGCGCCGACTTTCCAGACAATGCGAGTTGAAGCAAGACTTGGTTCTTCTTCCAATTGCGACTAGCTCTTCCTTTTGCCGCCCAATCCTCTCTAGCCGGCTGATACCGGAACCTGCCAAGTTCCGGTATTTCCCCAATATTAAATAACCAGCTTGGCAGCTTTAATCGAAAAAATACGACGGTAAAACGTCAGCAGCGCGGCGGAATGCATTAGTATGCCGTTTTGCTGCAATGTTTCCATTTTTTCAACTTTAGAAGGGTAATCATGTCGTTGAACTTCAAAATGCTGGTATTGGCCGGCGTCGCCGTTATCGCTGGTTGCGCCAGCCAGCAGCCGACACAAAATTCAGCAGCGGCGGCAAATGAGCCTGTTACAAAACCGCAAACTTCAGCAATCGCGGCAAATGAGACGCCTGTCAAATCGCGACGTTCCACAACGCCCGGCGCGCGTGTCGTGAAGTCGAAGAATGGCGATTTCGATGGCGAGGTAATCGGTACGGCGGCCCCGCAAAGCAAGTTTTCCAAGCTGCAAATTGGCATGTCCACGCGCGAAGTGTCGAACCTGATCGGCGTTGCGGATGATGAACTCCGGCACGAAACCGGCAAGCGCTGGATTCCATTCTATTTCGGTGGCGACGTGCAACGCGTGCAATCATTTTATAAAGGGGAGGGATGCCTTACCTTCACTGCAGGAAACCAGTTCGGCGCAGGTGGCAGAAAGCTGATCCGGATTCATGTGGATCCGAAAAACGAATGTTTCGCCGGGTAACTTCATTGCATGTGGCGGTCCGGCAGACCGCGCTATTGAACCGGGGGATGTAACTTGCCGGATTTGGTCCGGCAAGTTTTCAGAATAGGGCTCCCACTAATGGGGGGTCTCATGATTGAAACGTACATTAAATTAGCGCTCGCATCTCTTTCATGGTCCTGAGTCTCTGCTCAGTTAAAGTCGTGTAACGAATCCTCTCGAAAAACCGCGTCAAGAGCCGCTGTAACCAACCCACACCGTTGGGTCGCAGTTCCTCATCATCAAGCCTCCCTCAAGCCGCATGAACGTTCGTCGGCAAATGTATCTAATCCAATCGAGCGACAAGCAAGGAGTTGTCCGCTGCTTCATTCTGAAAGGAAAGTTGCAATGAAAAATCCATGGACCAAGAAGAACCCTCTGCTGAGCATGTGGCTCAGCGGAGCCAACGCCGTGGCCGGTAGCGCCCGCAGTCGCGGCACGGCAGCATTGAAAAGGCAGGCGCGCTCGGAAATGACCAAAGGCATGAAGCAGGTGACCGATTTCTGGACTGGCGCGATGGTGCCGACAGCGCCGAAGAAAAAGAAACGGCGCTAGCTGCTACTTGGAAAATAACGTAAGGGCCAGGCCTGGCCCTAAGTTTCTACAGGAGGTTGCGGGCCGGATTGAGAATGGTTGCCGGCAAATCGGTACCGACTGCTTAGCAACGCGACTGCCCTTCGATGCCTCGCACGGAAATGCATCTGAGACGGCGCGCTGTTTGAACGAATGAGACGGCAATCGCTGTGAATAAATTGCGAATTGCTTCGTCGCGCAATAGTTGAGCACGCCGTTCGTAATATTCAAGATCGATGCCGCGTAAGGGTGATGTTGACTTGTTCATGATTTAATCCTTATTCAAAGCAATTTGCCGGACACAAACCGGAACGCTTGCGTGCGTCCCTGGTAACCCCAATCCTCCGCGTCCACCTCGTGAATCACCACGTAGCTCGCGGAATGCAGCGTGCCGAAAATTTTTTCCAGTACCGCGAAAGCACGCGCGACGTATTCCTCCTTTTCGTCTTTTGTATTCGTCCCTCTGGTTATCTTGATGTCGAGGTAAACACTTTGCCGTTCAGTTTCGGCAACCGGTGTGCCGCCGATGAACCAGGAAGCGGGGTCGATGTATTCCACAGTCACGGCCGTCAGCTCTCGCTTTTTCCTTAAAATTTCAGCCGTGATTTCGGTCAGCGCGGCGGCTACAAGGCGGGACGTTTCCACGGAAGGTGCGGCACTTAATTTGATGTTCAGGTAAGGCATGCCGATCTCCAAAGTTTGTTGACAGGCTCAATGTACGACAGCACAATGTATTTGATAAACGAATTATTTCAATGTTATCTATTTACAAATCGAATACATAATGCAAACCAGAAATTTCGACATTGACCTGCTGCGCAGTTTTGCTGCTGTCGCGGACACCGGCAGCTTCACGATTGCGGGCGAAATCGTCGCGCGCAGTCAATCGGCCGTCAGCATCCAGATCAAGCGACTGGAAGAATCGGTTGGCTGCAAGATTTTTGAGCGCACCAGCCGTTCGCTGGCGCTGACACCGGCCGGTGAAACCCTGCTCGGCTATGCCCGGCGCTTGCTGGAGCTGAACGACGAATCGTTTCGTCGCATGACCGAGCCGGCAGTGGCCGGAGAAATTAGCCTGGGCGTGACGGAGTATTTCGTGCCGGGGGAACTCGCGAAAATCCTGGCGCGGTTTGCGGCTGTTTATCCGGATGTGCATCTGGACGTAAGAATGGGGCTTTCGCGCGACTTGCACAGCGCGATCAGCGCAGGCGAGCTGGATGCGGCGATCGTACGCATTGCGCCGCGCGAACAACGCAAGGCAATCTGGAGCGAGCCGCAACAATGGGTTGCGCGCCAGGACTTCGTGCTCGAAAAAGGCGCGGTTCTGCCGCTGGCCGTGCTTCCGCCGGGCTGCATTCTGCGCGAATATGCCGTCGACGCACTGAAGAAAGCACGTCAACCATGCCGCATCACCTTCACCAGTTCCAGCATGTCCGGCGTGCAGGCAGCAGTGCTGGCCGGCCTCGGCGTATCGATTGTGCCGCGTTCATCTGTATTGACAGGCATGCGGGTGCTCCCAAGGAGCAAGCTTTTCCCGGATCCGGGACATTTGGAAGTCGGCATACTGCGCGCGCCCGGTGCGCAGCAGGACATCATTACTGCGCTGGAAAATATCGTGCACCAAACATTGAGCCTGCTTACGATCACACGACCGGCAGCGCTATAGATTCAAAACGTATAGGCGACCCGTGAGCCATGAACAGGCAGGTAAGGCGCGCGAAAGAAGATTACGAGAGCCGTCGCAAATGTGACCCCACATCATTGCTTGCGATTACGGCCGTCGGATTCAGCCAGCTCTTGCTTGCGCGGGAAAAATTCAATCCCGGTTCGGCGTACCAGTTCCTCGTATGAAATCGGCTTACCGGCACGGGCTTGATTATTGTTCTCGATCCAGTGCGCCCATGCACGTTCCGACGTCGCGTCATAAACCAGCTTGTACAGATATTTCGGTACCCATACCTTGCCTGGGCCGACAGTCTCCGGTTGACTGCCATACACCGGGCCGGTAATCACATAAACATCGCCTTTGGCGCGCATTACATATTGTCGGGTCGCCTTTTCGATGCCGGCCCATGATCTTTGGTTGTTGACTGGAGCTTGCGGCACCATGTTGGCCAAGGAAAAGCTCTGGGCCATGGCCTGCGCGGTCGGCATGTTGGCCGCGGGAGCCATATGGCCGCGGTCGAACCCCGAACCCTTGTAGTCCGCAAGTTGCGCACGTTCCGCGCCAGGCAGGCGTGCATCGGCAAAAAAGCGGTTGGTCCGCTTTTCATCCTTCGCATCGTTTAACTGGGCTTTGTTAAGCCGCTCCGCCACGAACACCGGTGTCTTGGTAACGCCGGAATGAAAGACTGCGAACGCTTCGTAACACAGTGCTCGCGACGAAAGCCGCTGGCGCTGGGGCAAGGCAGGCGATGCGCCGTCCACGAAGAAATGGGGACAATCCCGGAAGTCGGCTGCTTTGGCTGGGGATTCTTTCGAAGATGCGGTGAAGCTTAAGGCGAACAGCAGGACTGCGGCTACGTGTTGCTTGACGTACATGATTCAAACTTCTTTCTGATGTTGTGGCGAAACAATTTCCGTGCGGCATAATAATTCATTTGAGCAACATGCTGTGGCATTGTCACAATTTGAAATAAGTGATGCCGCCTCGGCAACCGCAGAGCCGGATCGCGGCCGGAAGTAAACACCGGTCAAGCGAAGGCCTGATATCGAGCGAGGACGCTGGTGGGCGTGGTGTATTTGGAAAACTGACCGCAGCAGCGGCAAGAGAAGCCGGACTGTATGAAGAAGCGGTGCCGGATGCCGTCATCATCCTGATTTTTGTCACCTTCCCAGCGGAACCGCTGCTGAGAAAATGGGCGGACAAGCGCCTGGGCGGGCCGGCGCGCTAACAGCCAGTCTTGTTATTTCAACCTCATGAACCCTGACTGGACGGACTGCTATTGATTCACATACGGCCGGTCATCGCGACGGCGGACCCGTTCGTTCGGCCACGTGGCAAAGGCGAAAATCCAGAGTGCGATGATGTTGACGACGGGGATCAGCGATATCAAAGCCCAGGCCCCGGAATAACCGGCCTTGCTGATGATGCGCCACATCGGCACCAGGAAAACAGCCCAGAACAAAAGCATGCCGGCACCTTGCCAAAAACTAAATGTGTCCATCATCATTTCATTTCTCCTTATGCTGATCTTTGTGGTGACAGGCGCAAATGCGTCTACTGCCATTAGGTGGAAATCACGAGCGTTAGTTGTCGGAAGCATCAAATTTTTCATCTGCTGACCAGACCTGCGCCTGAGTTTCGTCTGCAGAAAGGCGCACCACGTTTCCCGGCGGTGCTGGTACGCGAAGATCAAAAACACATAGTCAGGATCAAGACCGACCTGAACTCAACCCTCCTTAGTTCAGGCATACAAGCTGGATTCGGGATTGATAACCAAGTAACGCGAGAGGGGTGTTTCCGCGTCATCGTCATCAGCATATTGATATCGGCTGAAGCCTGAACATTTCGATCTCATGCGCTTGATGTGCGTCAAGGAGAGGGCTTGGCGCTGGAGTATCTGTAGGCTGTAAGGTGGTTTGGCTTGATCAGGGCAAGCAAAGACTCTCCTGTCACTACAACAAATTGTAAATGCCAGAGTGAATCGGCCCGGAAATTCCAGACACTTGAAAGTCTTGCGAAACACTGCTTTTCAAAACTGAGCAGTGACCAGTTCTGCGTATGGAAAAACGGCACCTTTCAAGGAGAGCCTCCATGATTACTGACCTTCTCTTCTATGAAGCATCAGGTGGGCTGGGAGAGTTTTACACGACAGATAACGGCAGTATCAACTTGCTCCAGCAGAATACCGGTTGGCGCACCGATTGGACTCAAATAATTCCCGGCAATTTCGGCGGAAAAGGCCTTACCGATCTTCTCTTCTATGAGGCTTCGACGGGGACGGGACAATTCTATTCGGTTGATGGAATAGGCGGCATCTCTCTCTTGCGTGAGTATACGGACTGGCGCGGAAGCTGGACTCATATTATTCCCGGTAATTTTGGCGGCGATGGACGCACCGACCTGCTCTTCTACGACGCTGCGGCACGGACCGGGGAGTTCTATACCGTCACAGGGCCGGGCCAAATCAGTTTGCTTCGATCCCACACGAATTGGCGCGACAGCTGGACGCAGATTGTCCCCGGTAACTTTGGCGGTAACGCTTTTACCGATCTGCTTTTCTACGATGCGGCGGCAGGAACAGGCGAGTTTTACGCGGTAAATCAAGGCCAGATCAGCCTGCTTCGATCTCACACAAATTGGCGCGCCAGCTGGACCCAGATAGTCCCCGGCAATTTCGGCGGCAACAGCTTTACCGATCTTCTTTTTTACGATGCCGGAGCGGGGACTGGTGAGTTCTACACCACGAATCAAGGTCAAATCAGCCTGCTTCATCAGTACACCGATTGGCGCGGTAGTTGGACGAGGATTATTCCGGGCAATTTTGGCGGAAACAGTTTTACCGATCTTCTCTTTTATGAAGCGGCGACCGGCACCGGTGAGTTCTACACAACCAATCAAGGCCACATCAGCTTGCTTAACCAGCAAACAAACTGGCGCAGGAGCTGGACTCAGATCGTCCCGGCGCTCTTTGCCCCGTTACAGGCGGTTCGGCTTCACATCAAGGTGCTGTTTACGCCCCCGTCTTCGATAGCGTCGCAGGTTTCCGACATGCGTGAAGTGTATGTGAGCGCCGGGATTCGCGTGGTGGTCGTCTCGACCGAATTCTTAAACTTGCCGCAGCTTCTCGATGTTGACGTCGGATCTTGTGCAGATGGATTCGGAGACAACATCACAGGAGATGTGGCTGAACTGTACAAGAACAGAAAAGGCGTCGGCTCAAATGATCTTGCCATCTACTACGTCCGCTCAACCAATCCGCCATTTGGCGGATGCGCCAAATATCCCGGAGACAAGGCCGGAGCAATAGTCACCAGCAACATAATCAAGTACACGCTCGGTCATGAAGTTGGCCACGTGCTTGGCCTAGGTCATACCAGCAATAAAAAACGTTTAATGTTTGCGGGCCAAAACATTGATCCTCCGCCGGACCTGAACGACGCGGAGAAAGTCAAAATGTTTTTGAGTAAATACACCATCAATCTGTAGGAGGTATTTCCATGCCTGTGACAATGGAGCAAGTGCGCGAGAAACTGGAGCGCATCGAGCCGGACTATACAGAGGCCGCAACGCTCGGTCCGGACGCCATGCCATTTCTTGAGCAACTGGTCAACAGTGATGACCCTCTGTTTGCGCCGAGGGCGGTGCATCTGGCAAGTCTGATCGGCGGCGACAATGCCGTTCGCCTATTGCTCAACGCTGTCCGCAGCCCGGTCACGATCATTCGCGTCCAGGCTGCGGCGGCCGCGCGGAATTTGCCAAATCAAGATGCAGAGAGCATTCTCCTCAAGGCACTGGACGATGCCGATTCCGGCGTGCGCAATTTCGCCCTCAAGTCAATCAAGTCGATGGCTGCGATGCCGGTGGCGATTCAAGAGAAGATCAGGATTCTATCGACTTCCGACCCCGAGCAATTCATCAGGGAATCTTCAAGCGACCTGTTAAAGACAAAAACCCCGCCTCGATAACGGCGCTGCATGACAGTCCACGCGGCAATCAAAGGGGCCGGCGTCTGCCTGTTTTTGTCTTCTCAGGCATCAAGAATAAAACCGATCAACAAACATGCAACAAAAAGGTTGCGCATTGCCGCAGGCCGGCCTAATATGCATCCAGGAGGTTGCATATGACGGATACTGATCGAATTGAAAAGCGTATTGAACTCAACGCACCGGTCTCCCGCGTCTGGCAGGCTTTGACGGATCATCAAGAGTTCGGCGAATGGTTCGGGGTGAAACTGGACGGGCCGTTTGTGCCGGGGCAGGCTTCTCGCGGCCACATCACCTATCCAGGCTATGAACATTTGAAGTGGGAAGCGGTTGTGCAGGAAATGGAGCCGCAAAAACTCTTTTCATTTACCTGGCATCCATACGCCGTCGAGCCCGGCAAGGACTACAGCAGCGAAGCATCGACGCTGGTCGAGTTCAAGCTGGAAAGGACCGCGAACGGCACGCTGCTCTTGCTCACGGAATCCGGCTTCGACAAGATCCCCGGCGAACGTCGCTTCGAAGCATTCCGCATGAACGAAGGCGGCTGGGAAGAACAGATGAAGAATATCGAGCGCCATGTCGGACAGAAGCGTTAGCCGCGCCGCCCGCGATCGAAAGGTCTATGCTCCGGTCTTTTTTGCGCTCGGAGATGAAACGCGGCTGTGGCTGGTTGCTAGACTTTCGAGCGGAACGCCGCAGAGTATTGCCGAGCTGACCGCCGGGTCCAGCCTCACCCGGCAGGCGATCACCAAGCACCTTCGGGTGCTGGAGGACGCGGGACTGGTGCGCAGCATGCGCACCGGCCGCGAAAGCCGCTTTGAATTCGAGCCCAAGCCGGTCAAACAATTGAAAGCCTACCTGGACCAGGTCTCGGAGCAGTGGGACCAAACGCTCGGTAGGCTGAAATCCTTCGTTGAGCGCTGACACCGCTTCAAACAACCGTTTGTCTGGTTTTTTGTCCATGGTTTGCCTGGCGCTGCCAGGTTTGGTGTATTGCCGATGTGACTAACCGATCATGGCCCCCTTTCATTCACTGATTGCGCGGGCAGGCGGCATATTGTCAGCTTTCCGGACATGAATTTTTTGATTTGAATCAGCCTTCTTGTCTCCAGGAAAATAAGGCATCCGCCACATTCCGCGACGCAAAAAAATTGCGGATTAAATTCAGCGGCTATAATCCCCTCAAAATCATATAAATTCGACAATTTTTTGCTCGAATAATCCAGGGAGTCACTGTGGTCGCCTTAACAAATCGCATCCAAATTCCGCCTGCTGAATTCGCAGCCTTCCCCCGTTGGCCGCTGATGGTCCTATCAACCGCGCTCGTCCTGTCAGCCTGCTCCAAGCCGCCCAAACAGGCCGAAGTTATTCGCCCGGTTCGCGCCATTCAATTGGTGGCCAACAATATGGAATCGGTAAGCGAATTTTCCGGCGAGGTGAGAGCTCGTGTTGAATCGAGGCTGGGTTTTCGGATCGGCGGCAAGATCGTAGCGCGCAAGGTTGATATCGGCAGCGCCGTCAAGCGCGGTCAAATACTAATGCAGCTCGATCCTCAAGATTTGCAGTTGCTGCAGGCGCAGTCCAACGCCGGTCTGAAGGCGGCTGAAAACAATCTTTCCATGACACGAGCTGAACTCAAACGTAACCAGGAACTGCGCGAAAAGAAGTTCATCAGCCAGGCAGTATTGGACGCCAGGCAGTCCACGTTCAATGCCGCACAGGCCGGCTATGACCAAGCAGTGGCAGCCTATAAAAATCAATCGAACCAGACCGGATATACCACCCTGACATCGGATTTGGATGGTGTCGTAACCGGCATTGATGCCGAAGTCGGGCAGGTAGTCGCAGCAGGGAATCCAGTAGTGCGGGTAGCGCAATTGGGTGAAAAAGAGATCGTGATCGGCATCCCTGAAGACAAGGTCGAGATGCTGCGCCGTATTAGCGATGTACGCGTGCGTATCTGGGCCAGCCGGCAAGAGGCGATTGCAGGCAAGATTCGTGAATTGTCCCCGATAGCGGATCCGGTCACACGTACCTACACAGCGAAAATTTCAATTCCCAATGCGCCGCCGGAAGTGCGCCTTGGAATGACGGCATACGTGACCTTTACCTCGGAAGCCTCCAAGCCGATGATCACGGTGCCGTTGAGCGCACTGGTTCACGATAAGTCGGCAACCGCATTGTGGGTCGTGGAAAACGGTGCGGTCAAACTGTTTCCGGTTCAAGTTGGCGGGCCGTCGCGCAACGATATCGTCATTACCTCCGGCGTAACGGTTGGACAAACTATTGTTACGGCCGGCGTAAATCTGTTGAAACCGGGTCAGAAAGTGACGATTCTGGGTGCCGATCCGATTGCCAAGGAAAAGATCGTCGCGACCGCCGTCGCGCCGGTGGATGCCGAGAGGGTTTCACCAGTCACGTCGAGCAACCCGGTTTCCGGCATCAGCGAGGCGTCCCCCAAATGAAAGGCGCCTTCAATCTTTCGCGCTGGGCTCTGGAACATATTCCACTCGTACGTTACCTGATTGTCGTGCTGCTGATCGGCGGCATTCTCAGTTATGGAAAATTAGGGCAGGCTGAAGACCCTCCGTTCACTTTCAAGACTATGCTGGTGCGTGCCACATGGCCCGGCGCGACCGCACTGCAAATGGCTGAGCAGGTCACCGACAAACTTGAAAAAAAGTTGCAGGAGACGCCTAACCTCGACAAGATCCGCAGTTACTCAAAACCGGGCGAGATGTTGATCATCGTGGATCTTCGTGATTCGACATTGCCGAAAGAAGTCATTGCATCCTGGTATCAAGTGCGCAAAAAAGTCGGGGATGTTCGGACCAGTCTGCCGCCGGGGGTGAACGGCCCGTTTTTCAATGACGAATTTGGAGAAATATTTGGATCCACTTTCGCGTTGTCCGGCGATGGTTTCACCTACGCCGAAGTCAAGGATTACGCCGATTCCATTCGCCAGCAATTGCTTCGGGTTCCATCTGTCGCCAAGGTCGATATGTTTGGCGTGCAGGAAGAAAAAATCAACATCGAGTTTTCACACAAAAAATTTTCGCAGCTGGGTATTTCGCTCGACGCCATCATCGTTCAATTGAACGCGCAAAATGCGATAGAAGCGACCGGTTTAATGACAACGCCATCCGACAACTTGCAAGTGCGGGTGACGGGCGAGCTAAAGTCGATGCAGGATCTGGAAGCGCTTGAATTACGCGCCAACGGCACTACTTTCCGGCTCGGCGACATTGCCACGATCAAGCGCGAATACAAAGATCCGCCTCAAGAAAAGATGCGCTACAACGGCAAGGAAGTGATCGGCCTCGGCATCTCGATGGAGAAGGGCGGCAACATCATTGACATGGGACAGGACTTGCGGACCACGGTCGAGATGATCAAAGTCAAGCTGCCGGTCGGCATCGAGTTACAGCGTATATCCGATCAACCGAGAATAGTGACGGCGGCAGTCGGCGTATTTGTGCGGACGCTGGCGGAAGCGGTGTTGATCGTGCTGGCAGTCAGTTTTCTGGCTCTCGGGTTGCGCACCAAACCTTTGCGCCTGGATTTTCGTCCCGGCCTGGTGGTGGGGCTGACGATACCGCTGGTGCTGGCGGTAACTTTTTTGTTCATGCGGATATTTGATATCGATTTGCACACCGTTTCGCTCGGCGCGCTGATTATTGCACTCGGACTATTGGTGGACGACGCGATCATTGCAGTCGAGATGATGCTTCGCAAAATGGAAGAAGGCATGTCGCGCTTTGACGCCGCAACCTTTGCCTACACGTCGACCGCAATGCCGATGCTGACCGGGACCCTGATTACGGCGGCGGGATTCTTGCCGATCGGTTTGGCAAAGTCAGCCGCCGGCGAATATACCTTCACGATGTTTTCGGTGAATGCACTGGCGCTGTTGATTTCCTGGTTTGCCGCAGTGTTCTTCACGCCTTATCTGGGCTACGTATTGTTGAAGGTGACTCCGGCCGCCGGCGCCGATGGTCGCCATGAATTATTCAATACCCCTTTTTACAGCCGTTTCCGCAAACTCGTTACCTGGTGTGTGGAGTGGCGCAAGACGACGATTCTGCTCACAATGGCATCGTTTGGTCTGGGCGTTTTCGGTTTCCAATTCATTGAGCAGCAATTCTTTCCAGACTCAACCCGGCCTGAATTGATGGTGGAGCTTTGGATGCCGGAGGGCAGCGCATTTGCTGCAACCGAGGCGCAGGCCAAAAAAATGGAAGCGTTCATTCTTCAACAGGATGGCGTTGAAGGCGTCACCAGTTATGTCGGCGGCGGCAGCCCGCGTTTTTATCTTCCACTGGATCAAATTTTCCCGCAATCCAATGTCTCTCAGATTGTCGTGTTGCCGAAAGACCTCAGGGCACGCGACGCACTGCGTTTGAAAATCGCTGCCGTACTGCAAACGGATTATCCGGAAGTGCGGGGTCGCGTCAAAATATTACCGAACAGCCCGGTGCCTTATCCGGTGCAATTCCGCGTGAGCGGTGCCGAGGTCGCAAAAGTGCGTGTGATCGCCGATCAGGTTAAGGAAATCATGCGTGGCAACCCGTATGCAGTTGGTGTCAACGATAACTGGAACGAATCGATCAAGATGCTGCGCCTCGATCTGGATCAGGATAAGTTGCGCGCATTGGGCATCACCTCACAAACAGTGATGCGTGCAGCAAACACGATATTGACCGGCACCACAATCGGTCAGTACCGGGACAACAATAAACTGATCGATATCGTGATCCGTCAACCGCTTGAAGAGCGTTCAACCATTTCAGCCTTAAATGAGGCAAACATCCAGACTTCCGGCGGCAGGTCCGTGCCATTGTCCCAACTGGCACAAGCTCGCTTTGTATGGGAGCCGGGTGTGTTATGGCGCGAAGGGCGCGAATGGGCGATCACGTTGCAGTCTGATGTCGTGGACGGAATTCAGGGGCCAACAGTCTCCAGTCAGATCAATCAGCAACTTGAAGCCTTGCGCGCGGCGCTTCCCATCGGATACAGGATCGAATTGACCGGTACGGCTTCCGACAGCGGGCGAGCGCAACGGTCGATCACGGCCAATATTCCGCTGGTGATTTTCATTATTTTCACATTGCTGATGCTGCAATTGCATAGTTTTTCGCGGGCTCTGCTGGTATTCCTGACCGGGCCGTTAGGTTTGGCCGGCGCGGCGCTTGCACTTCTGGTGTCGCGGCAGCCCTTCGGCTTTGTGGCACAACTGGGCGTGATCGCACTCTTTGGCATGATCATTCGCAACTCAGTGATTTTGATCGACCAGATCGAGAAGGATATTGCTGCCGGTGCAGCCCCGTGGAACGCGATTGTCGAATCGGTGGTCAGGCGCTTCCGTCCGATTATCCTGACTGCGGCAGCGGCAGTGCTGGCGCTGATCCCGCTGTCGCGTTCGGTATTCTGGGGGCCGATGGCTGCCGCGATCATGGGCGGATTGATTATTGCGACTGCACTGACTTTATTGTTCCTGCCGGCGCTGTATGCGGCATGGTTCAGAGTCAAGAAGCCGATTTGATTATTGATTCGGCTGTAGTTTATTGATTCCGAAGCCACATGCCCCTTCAGAGAAACATCCCGCCCGACGCCTCAATGCGCTGTCCGTTGATCCAGCGTGCACCATCCGACAGCAGCGCGGCAATCACCGGCCCGATATCGTCCGGCACACCGACGCGCCCCAGCGCCGTCTGTGAAGCAAGGGCTTGATTGATCTGCGCATCGTCTCGCACCGTGCCGCCGCCGAAGTCCGTCTCGATGGCGCCGGGAGCGATCGAATTCACGGCAATCCCGCGCGCGCCCAATTCCTTGGCCATGTATTTGCTCAGGACTTCGATCGCACCTTTCATCGCCGCATATGCGCCGTATCCGGGCTGGGTAAAGCGGGTCAGTCCGCTTGACAGGTTCAGGATCCGGCCGCCATCGGCGATCAGGGGCAGAAGCTTCTGCGTGAGAAAGAACGGACCTTTCAGATGGATGTTCATGAGCTGGTCGAACTGGGTTTCGCTGGTGTCCGTGATCGGAGCGTAGACTCCGACCCCCGCGTTGTTTACCAGGAAGTCGAAGCTCTGGCGCTGCCACTTCTGCTGCAGCAGCTGCCGCACCTTCGCCGCAAACGTGTCGAACGACGAGCTTTCGCCCACGTCCAGTTGCAGAGCGGCCGCCTGGCCGCCCAGTCTCTCGATTTCCGCGACCACCTCGGCTGCTTCCGCCTCTCGGGTGCGATAGGTCAGCAGGATTCCGCTTCCCTGCCGCGCGAGGGCGAGTGCCGCGTTTCTACCGAGTCCGCGGCTGCCTCCGGTGATGAGGGTAATTTTGCTGTTCATCGTGTTTTCTCCTTCCGTTGTGGTTGAGCCCGTGTTACAGGCATGAAGGAAGTCTATTGAGATGGAGCCGGAGAACAAAGCCTATAAAAATAGTTACACTGTTCATATAAAATGAACAGTTGGCATGGAGGAGTTTTTGTGATGAACAGGCTGGAAGCGATGCAGATTTTTGTGCGGGTAGCGGAACTGTCCAGCTTCACCCAGGCGGCGGATAGTCTGGGGCTACCGAAGGGCAGTATCTCAAGCGCGATAAAGCAACTGGAAAACATGCTGGGCGCGCGCCTGCTGCACCGGACCACGCGCAAGGTGCAGATGACGCAGGACGGGCTCGCCTTCTACGAACGCAGCAAGGATCTGCTGGCCGACATGGAGGAACTGCAATCCATGTTTCATCAAGGCGCAGCGGCGGTCAGCGGGCGTCTGCGCGTAGACATGCCGAGCGGCGTGGCGAAGACCATGGTGATTCCGCAGCTTCCGACTTTCCTGGACGCCCATCCGAAGGTGGTACTGGAGTTCAGCAGCACGGATCGCCGCGTCGATATCGTACGGGAAGGATTCGACTGCGTGCTGAGAGTCGGTCCGCTGAACGACTCCACCCTGATCGCACGCCCGCTCGGCCACTTCCGCATGACCAACTGCGCCAGCCCGTCCTACCTTGAACGCTACGGCACGCCCAAGTCGCTGGACGATCTTGCGCATCACAGGCTGATTCACTATGTGCAAACACTGGGCGCGAAGTCCCCCGGCTGGGAGTATGTCGACACCGGCGCCGATGCAGACGGATACCGCTGCATGGACATGGCGGGCGTCATCACGGTCAATAACGCGGAGGCCTACCAGACGACCTGTCTTGCCGGCCTCGGCCTGATCCAGGCGCCCGAGCCGGGTGTGCGGCACTTGATCGAAGCAGGCCGGCTGGTGGAAGTGCTTCCCCAATACCGCGCACAGCCCATGCCCGTCTCACTGCTGTATGCCAACCGTCGCCACCTTCCCAAGCGAGTGCAACTCTTCATGGGCTGGATCGCACAGGTCATGCAACCGTACCTGGTCTAGTTGGGCGGCTAGTGGGTCACTTGGCAATGAAATTTGCATTGAGATGGAAAAATGGGGGATAAGCATGGCGCCTCTCGCCAGTCCGCTGACATGGTGTTGATGTTGACTTTGGTGTTGATGTTCAACCCTTGGCGAAGCGCCGTAACATTGCCGGTCAATGCGGAAAAAGAAGCGAAACATGTTTGAGCGTAGCGAGTTCGTTTCGCTTCCCGCGTTGACCGGCAATGTTACGGGTACCCGCAGGGCGCTTTGTAGGGTCGCCTTTTCTTTGGGTACTTTCTTTTGGCGACGCAAAAGAAAGTACCTCGCCTGCCGGGGCGACACCCGGCAGGCCACCACGAAGGACAAACCGTCTTGCGTTTTCGGAGGAAGGCACTGGGCTTTGGCCGTTCCTTGAAACTGCAGCCTTGTTTTCCACCTACACCGCCTAAACGCAATGCTGCTTCTGTTGCCAAGTGACCCACTAGTTGGTCCGAGCCCCGGAATTGCGGACATCGAGTGAATCGCCGGGCTCGGCCGAATCCTGAGTTGCGCCCGGTGCGACATACAGCGTGCGGGTCGGGTAGGCGAACGCGATTCCATAGTCGCGGAATCGCTTGAGCAAGGTGAAATTGATCGCCTGCTGAATGTCCATGTACTCATTGTAATCAGCGGTAAGCACGTAATAAACCACTTCGAATTGCAAGGCGCTTTCGCCGTAGGATTTGAAGTGCGCACGATCGAAGCGGGTGTCCAGCTTGTGGGACGAAATGATTTCTTCCACCATTTTCGGAATCCGCTCGATGTTCTCGAGCGATGTCTCATACGCGATCCCGAACTCGAACAGCACGCGCCGCTCCTGCATGCGCTTGTAGTTCCTGATGCGGTTTTTCAGGATTTCGGTATTGGAGAAAATAATCTGTTCTCCGCCGAGGCTTCGAATGCGCGTGGTCTTGAGTCCGACGTATTCCACCGTACCCATGTACGAATCCACCACGATGAAATCACCGATCACGAACGGTTTGTCCAGCGCGATCGATACGGATGAAAATATATCACCGAGGATGTTCTGCACCGCCAGCGCAACCGCTATTCCGCCGATCCCCAGGCTGGCCATCAGCGTCGTGATATTGAAACCGAGGTTGTCGAGTGTGACAAGTACGGCGATCGACCACAGCACGATGCGCCCCACCAATCCCGCGACCATTAAATGCGTGGCGCCGGAAGGATTCAAATCCCGGCTGCGTTGAAACGCGCGGTCGAGCGATATCGAGATCAAGCGGTTGGCCCACAGCGCGATCTGAAATATCAGGACGATCATCCACGCGTAATGCAGCATCTTCTCCTGCGGCACTGGAAGATCCAGTTGCGTGACCCCGGCCAGCAGTGCAATGCCGAACATGAAAGGAAGCCGGGTCGATTTGACCAACTGTTCCGGATAGCTGAGGAATTGCAGCCGGCCCTTTTCCGAAAGCACCCGAAGCTGACGCAGGAGTAGCGCTTTCACCAGGAATAAAGTTGCGAGAACAAGTGAAAAAACCGTGACGGCCAAGGTGGCATCATAAAAATAAATGGGTATTTTTAAGTCGATCAATGGTTATTCCTCAAGACGTTGCGAGGCCGGTACCGCCTCCTTCAATCGGATGTTCATCCGATTGCGCATATTGAAAAAAAATGCCCCCGGATGGGGGCAAAAAAGGTCGGTAGGACCTCATCGCTGCTTCAATCGTTGGAACCTATAAGGTAAACGGCAATGGCTGCAAGCCATGCCCGGCATCTTCGCCGTCGATGCATTCCAGTAATGCCTTCAATCCGTCATTCAGTTTCGCCAAACTTTCCGTATCCAGTTTTTGGAGTGCTTCCGGCAGTAATCCTCTTGCAGGTGCGGGCGCGCGCAGCAAAAGCTCCGCACCTTGATCCGAAAGCGCCAGCTTCACCACCCTCTGGTCTTCCCGGTCACGCGTTTTCACGACATAGCCTCGCTTTTCGAGGGAATCCAGAAGATTGCTGGCGGTCGTTTGGTGAATTGCCAGCTTTTTCGCAATGTCGCCGACACGCAAACCGGAATGGTCGTGCAGTTCCTGCATGACCCACAACTGAGCTCCGCTTACGCCGCATTGTTTTTCAACCCAGGCCGAATGCCGTTGCGCTGCGCGAATGACGACCCGGAAATTTTTCAGCGTGTCGAGATAAGCAAGCGGCGCAGGCTTATCGCCCAGGTCGACTGCAACGGTTTTAATTGAATTTAGTGGCATGGGTAAGGTTCCATTGGCATGATGCCGGAAAAATACATTTGGAGCAATATAATTTGTCTAAATATAAGGAGACGCGATCTAAAAATGTACATCGCTCGGATCGGATAGTTGTTGCAACGGCAATCCATGCACTCCGTTTTCCTTGAAACCGCCACCCAAAGAAAAGGCGACCCTGCAAAGCGCCCTGCTCCACCCTAGTAGTTCGTCACGCTTCGATTTGCGGGTAGCGAAGCGGTCTGCCGCGTTGATCGAGGGTGAGTGCAAGGGTGAGCAAGGGTTTCAAGCGAGATATC
>Ga0209343_10001444_pt1 | contig 32016 bp, 30 predicted proteins | sample RifCSPlowO2_02_FD_184026 | JGI IMG/M metagenome (GOLD analysis project Ga0209343, IMG submission 184026) | Groundwater microbial communities from Rifle, Colorado - Rifle CSP2_plank lowO2_0.2 (SPAdes) (version 2) | ecosystem: Environmental > Aquatic > Deep subsurface > Groundwater | place... | reverse complement strand
GAAGCTCATCGGGCAGGGGCGATTTGTATTTAGGATTGATAAGTTCGCGCTCGCGCTCCTGGTCGTCAAAAATTTTCAAGAACAGCATCCAGACAAGCTGGGAGAGCCGCTGGGCATCACCGTCCACGCCCGCGTCTTTGCGCATGATGTCCTGGATGTTTTTGATGACTGATTGGATGTTGGACATGGTGTTATTTAGACGTATAAGGCCGATTGGATTTCTTTAACTGCCGTTAAATATTTTTCGCGACCGCCAAAGATATCATTTACGATTTGATAGGGCGTGCCGAACTGGTCAAACGGCGACACTTGCAAATCCCCAATGTCATCAATGGCAAGAATTCCCTGGTCAGCGTATTTAGCGAGGAGCGCCTCAATAACTTCGCGCGCCTTGCCTTCGTATTTAGCGAAGTAATCTTTTTTGCGCGCCTTTTCCGCCCGTTCGTTGCGAGTCAGCGGCTTTTTGCCCCAGGCCACATGACAGATAAGGTCAAAGGCGTCCATGTCCCGGCCAACTTCGGCGGATAGCTCGGCAAAAAATACACCGCGATCTTCAAGCTCTTTGAGGATTGCTTCTTTTTGTTCGGTCTTAGTCCATGCGGTTAGGAAGTCACCCAGCGAAGCGTAGCTTTGGAGAATGTTTCGCTTGGTATAATCCTTGAGCGATTCGGTGATGAGTTTGCCGCGCTCGTCCATATACTGCACGCGTTCATTGATGACTTTGACTTCTTTGCCTGCGACATACCATTTTTTCGGTTCGTCGCGAACCATGCCGGCTCCCGTTCCCGACGGGCCGTATTCAACAATGGGTTTCTCCTCGGGGCCGATTTGCGTTCCGCCTTCTTTTTCTTCGGGCGGCATAATCGGCCCCTTTTCTTTGGCTTTGTAAATGACCACCGGATCGCCGTCAAATTTCGGGTCGGCAAAGAGTTCGGTAGCGCCCCGAAAATCCATAATGGTGAAAAACATCTTGCCATAATCCTCGCGCACGCGGGTGCCGCGGCCAATAATCTGTTTGAATTCAATGATTGAGTTGATGTTCTGGTCAATGACAATCAGTTTGACGGTCTGGGTATCCACGCCCGTGGTGAGAAGTTTTGAAGTGGTGGCGATAACGGGATACGGGCTCTCGGGGTCAATGAATTTATCTAAATCGCGAGCGCCATGCTCGCTGTCTCCGGTGATGCGGACGACATAGTTTGGATGCTCGCTCACAAGGTCGGCATTTGCATTAACGAGCTCTTGGCGCATTCGGTCAGCATGTTCTATGTCCACGCAGAATACTATGGTTTTTTGCATCCGGTCAGTGGCTTTGAGATATTCGGTAATCTTTTGCGCCACGACTTTTGAGCGTTCCTCAAGTACGAGTTTGCGGTCAAAATCACTCTGGCCGAAAACCTGGTCGGGCAGAGGGTTGCCATATTTATCAACCTCGCCGGCCGTCGGGCGGTATCCTTCCGCGTCTCTATCCAAAGTAACACGAATGACTTTGTAAGGCGCAAGAAAGCCATCTTCAATTCCCTGCCGCAATGAATAGGTATATACAGGATCGCCAAAATAGGTTTGGGTTGAGATATCGGCAGTTTCTTTTGGCGTGGCGGTTAAACCAATTTGAGTAGCACCTTCATAATATTCAAGAACTTCCCGCCAGGCGGAATCTGCCCGGGCAACGCCGCGATGACATTCGTCAACGATAACCAAATCAAAGAAGTCCGGAGAGAATTGCTTGAAGATGTTTTTTTCTTCTTCCATTCCGGTTAGTCCCTGATACAGGCCGAGATACACTTCGTAGGCCTTATCAACTTGGCGATGCTGAATTCTGGTCATCTTGTCGCCAAAATGCCGAAAGTCATTCATAATCGGCTGGTCGGCCAAAATGTTGCGGTCCACCAAAAAGAGAATCCGCTTTTTTACTCCGGCTTTCCATAAACGCCAGATGATTTGGAATGCGGCGTAGGTTTTGCCGGTGCCGGTGGCCATCACCAAAAGCAGACGGTTTTGACCTTTGACGATTTCTTCGGTGGCGCGGTTAATCGCAACCTGCTGGAAGTAGCGAGGCGACTTGCCGTCAATCTCCTGATAATAATCCTGGCTGATTACTTTTTCCTGCTCGGTGGCGAGGCCTTTGGCCTTCACATAGCGGCTGTAAAGCGCGTCTGGAGACGGAAATTCGTTTAACGAGAATTTGTTTTCAATGGGTTCTGTCTTGGTAAGGCGGTTATGCTCAAGAAATGCGTCTCCATTGGAACTATATACAAAGGGGACATCAAGTGCTTCGGCATATTCAAGCGCTTGCTGCATGCCGGCGCCGACTGGGTGCTTGTTGTCCTTGGCTTCAATAATTGCGAGTGGCAAGTGACCGCGGTGATACAAAACAAAATCAACGCGTTTTTTCTCTCCGCGAAAAACCATTTTGCCACGCAGGATAATCCGGCCGGCAGTAAAACTATATTGCTCTCGAATCTGCTTTTGCAAATCCCAGCCGGAGTTCGTAAGTGCCGGAAGAATGAATTTGGAGCAAATATCCTGCTCGGAAAGTTCTTTTTTTGAAAAGTCGGGCATAGGTTTACATTAAACGTTCTTCTTTAAAACTGAAATGGTTATTGACTGCGATAATGACATGATCCAAAAGCTCAACGCCCATCATCTTGCCGGCCTCCGCCAACCTCTTTGTGATTTCTAAATCATCTTCTGATGGTTTCGGATCACCGGATGGATGGTTATGCGCAACCATGATACCGGCGGCTGAATGTTTAAGGGCCGGTTCAAAAACTTCCCGGGGGTGGACTAAGTTGGCGTTTAAAGTTCCCATTGAAATCGTTTCTTTATGAACCAACTGATTTCTGGCGTTTAGATACAGAGCGATGAAATGCTCTTTTTTGTTATGGCGCAGATCGATCAATTGAGCCACGACATCTTTAGGGGTAACAATGGTTGGCAAATTTGTGTCGTTAACCTCTAAGGCGCGTTTTGCGAGCTCAAAAGCGGAAAGAAGGGTTGTGGCTTTGGCGGAGTCAATGCCGTCTATTTTTACCAAGTCCTGATAGGTCATTTGCAGAAGCCGCTTTTTGGAATGCTTGGTTAAAATCTGGGACGCAATCTCAATCACATTTTTTCCGGCCTTGCCGGTCCGCAAAAGAATTGCCAAAAGCTCCGAGTCCTTAAGATTCTCGGCTCCTTTGGCCACAAGCTTTTCTCGCGGCCGTTCAACTTTGGGCAAGTCCTTAATTCGCATAAAATCTGCCCAATTATCCCATTTTCTTCATGAAAAATCAACGGCTCACCCCCCCCGCGAGCCGTTTGAATTTCACTCAACACGCCCTTCCAGAGGCGGGCAGGCACCCGCTTAGCGTGTTGAAAATTATGAAAACCGGTGGTAAAATAACGAGGTTAGCAGAGGTTAGCAATAGTATTCTATCGCAACAAAGCTCCGCGGTAGCACAATGGTAGTGCGGCGCCCTGTTAAGGCGATGGTTGTAGGTTCGAATCCTACCCGCGGAGCTTTGTTGCTATAACCTAAAACAACCCTATACGGGTTGTTTTAGGTTATCTATCGCTTTCGCCAACTGGAGGTCCTTTTCGGTCACCTTATTTCCCGTGCTGTGGGTTGTGGTTGAGATAACGACCTCTTTGTAGTTAGTTATTAGGATATCGGGGTGGTGATCAAGTTCCTCCGCCAACTCCCCCACTTTATTTATAAACGACAACGCCTCTCGGAAATCAGAGAAGATGAATTTCTTTTCTAATTTATCACCCGTATTTTCCCATTCATAGTTCATAGTAAGGGAAGCAGAATTCAAACTAGCATCACTTGAGCGGAGTCAATTTTAACCATATTCAAGGCGTTGAGGAGCGATGCGTACCTTGAGGTACGTGAGCGACGAACAACGCAGAAGATGGGTAAAATTGGCCCGCCCTCTGAGGGAAGCTCAAAAATGGCTGATTTCTTTGTTGCTCCTCCTCAATGTGGTATAAACCACACTTTCGTCGTCCCACCAAACAAATCATCTCATTTTTGAGCTTCTCAAGTTGATGATAGTTTGAAATCTGCTTCCCTGAGTATATCAAAATATGCTAGAATATGAATATGACAAATGAAGTAATTTTTATAGTAACCATCGTAGTCAATTTCGGGCTTATATTGTTCGCGTCAAGGAGAGGCAGAGAATTTTTGTTTGCCACAGTCGCGGTAAATTTGGTTCTTATCAGCGTTTTTGGCGCGAAATTAATATCGGTATTCGGTTTTGTCACCAATACCGGCAATGTGTTCTATGCCGGCGTTTTCTTGGCAACGCATATGCTTATAGAGAACTACGGCAAAGAAGACGGCTATCGAACGATACGGATAGGCGCTTTTGTCGTTTTTCTGTTCTTGCTTATGGCCCAGTTCACGTTTGACCTCACCGGTTATGCCGGAACCGCAGCCGCCAACAGCGCCATAGACAACCTCTTTAGAAACATCCCCCGGGTCGGCATAGCCAGTATTTCCGCTTTCATCGTAGCCCAATACGTGAATGTCCGGTTCTACAGTTTGCTCAAAAACAAAACCAAAGATAAAAAACTCTGGCTTAGAGACAACGCCAGCAATCTGCTCGGTCAATTTGTTGACAGCGTATTGTTCTTTTCAATTGCTTTCATAGGCACCGTGCCGAACACGGTTCTTGTGCAGATATTGATGGGCGGTTTTATGGTGAAGGTAATAGTAGGCGCCGTCGGCACTTCATTCCTTTACGCAAGCCGTCGTACGAAATAATTTTAATTTATTTCTCGGGAGTAGCGCTCAACCTCATTGAGCAGATCATCGTTGGAGTAGCGGTTGCGCCTGATACGCTTCCAGCCGTGGTCTTCCACGGCGTTGCCCGGACCCGAGGGACAGACCGAGCGGACAGCAACAAGGTTCGGGGATATCATACTGGTATCCGGGTCCCGGCGAGTATACCAAATTATCTGGCAATTGCGCATCTTGTCTGCGGGTTCATCCGAAGAATCAAGGCGGATGAAATCATCGTGCCCCAGGTCCTCAAACTCTATCTGAATGGCTCGCATCACGTGTCCGTGGCAGACAGCAATAATCCTTTTGTCCGAACATTCTCTGGCCCAATGCGCCATCATCGTGGTTTTTTGCCTCAGACACAGCGAAGCCAAACTTTCACCGCCTCCCGCCGGATAAGCCAAGAACGGATCTGCGTCGTATTGTCTTTGTTCAAGTTTGAACAGCGACTTTTTCTCATCGTCCGGACAATTGTCTATCAACGCGTGGTCTCTTTCTCTAAGGTGAAACTCAACCCGCCATACCGCATTGGGAAGATCAAGATGTGCGGCGGTTTCTTTGGCCCGGATATAGTCGGAAACATAGAAACGGTCCAGCGGCATTGGGACATTTTTCTTCAGCCATTCGCCGGCAGTTTTGGCTTGAAAGATACCCTTGTCGGTCAAACGAAAGGTCCGGCTGTGCCTGTTGCGAAATTCGGGAGTGAAGAAACTGTTATCCCCTTTTTGGCTGGCATGGTTGGCTTTGTTGCCTTCTGACTGGCCGTGTCTGACGAGAATTATATCTATGGGAAGCATAAGGAGAGTGTACGCTTGTTTGCGTTTTTTGAATAGTTTATTATCATAACCAAATAATACTAAATTTTAGAACGTAGCTGGCTTGGCCAAGATTGAGGCAAAAGCGAGTATTGCGACGAGCCATATTGTAATATGGTGAGGAGCAAACGGAGCTTTTAACGAAAATATTGGTCAAGAGCGTACTGCCTAAAGGCCGTTAGGCCTGGCAGAGCGCCCAGCAAGTTATAATGGAAAAGAAGAATAGGATATACATAATTATTACCGGCGTCGTAGCGATAACTTTGATCTGGCTAAGCCAGAGCAACAGAGACCAACTGCCGGAGCTTCGACTGCCTCTTGGCGAAGAGCTGTCGGATAACATCGCCGCCGAGAACGTTGGCGCCCTTGAAGGGGTTTTGTGGTCGTCCGATGACGAGGCAAAAGGCAACCTGATGTTGGTCAAAAACAATGCGACTATTTATATCAGGACCTCCCGCGACTTCAGCGGCTTGGTGGGAAAATACGTGATCGCTTCGATAGACGGGACTCTGGATAATTTTACACTGCTAAACATAGAGGAAAACCTCACTAGAGACGGGTTTATTCGTACCCCTTGAGTTTGCTAAGTTTGTGATGCTGTCGGATCTTCTCAAGCGCTTTCGCTTCGATCTGCCTGATTCGTTCGCGGGTAACGGCGAATACTTTGCCCACCTCTTCAAGAGTATGGGTTACGCCGTCGGTAAGCCCGAATCTCATATCGAGTATCTTCTGCTCTCTCGGGGTCAGGTCGCTGATTATTTCGTTCAAATATGTTTTTAGGATTTTCCTCGCGGCAGATGTTGAAGGAGAGATAGTATCTTCATCAGGGATGAAACTTTCCAAAGCGCTGTCACTGTCATCATCCTCGCCCACCGGCGCTTCAAGTGAAACCGTCTCCTGCGATATCTTCTGGATGTGCCTTATCTTCTCCACCTCAACGCCCATTTCAGAGGCCACTTCTTCCGGAAGCGGGTCCCGGCCCAAGTCCTGGACGAGACGGCGCACTACCTGCTGGTATTTGTTGATGGTCTCCACCATATGCACTGGGATACGGATGGTCCTGCCCTGGTCGGCAAGAGCGCGGGTGATGGCTTGGCGTATCCACCAGGTCGCGTAAGTCGAGAACTTGAAGCCCTTTTTGTAATCGAATTTTTCAACCGCTTTGAACAGGCCTATGTTCCCCTCCTGTATCAAGTCCAGCAAGGTAAGGTTCGCTGAACGGCCGACGTACTTTTTTGCTATAGATACGACGAGGCGCAAGTTGGACACCGCGAGTTTCTGCCTGGCCGCTTCTTCGCCCTTTTCTATCCTTTTGGCCAATTCCATTTCTTCCTCCCCGGTCAGCAACGGATACTGTCCTATCTCCTTGAGATACATCTGAACCGAGTCGGATGTAGCCGCCTCGCCGAATTCGTCCTGAATTTTTTTCTTCTCTTCGTATTCCTTATTCTTCCCCTCTTCAAAAACCCGGCCCGACTCGATGATGTTTATATTCGACGACTCAAGGCGGTCATAGAGCATCTCAAGGCCCTTTAGGTCTTTTTCAACTTCCGGGAAAGCGTTCAGCACTTCCGACTGGGTGACAAATCCCCTGTGCCTGCCTTTCTCTATCAAAGCCAAAATGGCGCTCTCGCTTAGTTTTGCGCCTGCTTTTTTTGATACCGGCTTTTTCCTTGCCCTCCGTAGCTTTAGCGAAGGATGGGTTTTTTTGGCTTTAATTTTCTTCTTGGCAATCTTTTTCGGCCGGGATGGTTTTTTTCTGCCAGAGGCAGACCCGCCTCTGGCGGGCTTTCCTTTTTTACGATGTTTTTTAGGTTTAGACATTTGGATTTGTTTAGAAATTAGAAATTAGGATTTAGAAATTTAGGAGTTATGTATCTCGGCTAGTGATTGTGCCAACTCGTTGAACTTGGCCACCAGCACATTTATTTTGTCTTTATCCTTTGCCGCTTCCGCCGCTCTCATTTCGTACCCGAGCTCGGCAAGATGCAAATGGATGGTTTTTTGTTTTAACTTATTAAAAATATTAGAGAACTCCGTTTTCAGTTCTTCATCACCGAAACCCTCCCACAACGCTTGAGACCTCAGATAAACGAATTCCAGGTCCAGCGTTCTGTCTGAATCGAATTTTTTTGTGAAACTGCCGAAGTTGAATTGTTCCAGGTCTTCCTTTGCCAACTCGTCGAGCACTTGCGATGCCAGCGGGTTCAAGAAGTTCCTATCAAGCACGGCTATTTCTTGCTTGAACAGCGCGGGTTTCCTGACTACAAGCGACAACAAGGCCTCGTTCAACGTCCCGCTCCCGAAGTTGCCTTCGCGTTGAGCCGCCGGAACCGGTTTCTTCGTTTCAACAGCCGGCAATGTCGGCACGGGGACGTCAAGATCCGGAGCGGACATTATGTCGGCCTCGACGGCATCTTCTTTGACACGGAGCAAGTATGCCAGCTGGTCCATCCAATGTGATCTTTCTACCCTGCTTGAAAGGCGCTTGATGAAAGGAGCAACGGCCAAGATGACGCTCTTTTTGCTTTCCGCCGATTCTGGATTATAACCTTCTTTGGCTTTATCAAAGTAGAACTCAACGACCGGCTTTGCGGATGAAGCGACCTTCTCCCACTCTTTGCCGTATTTTTTCACATAGTCGGCCGGGTCTTTACACTCTTTATCATTAAGTGAGACAACCTTAACGTTGAAGTCCTGGCCCAGCGCCATCCCTATGCCTCTTTTGGTCGCCATCGCTCCGGCAGAATCCGTATCAAAGCAGAAATCCAGATTATTGGTAAATCTTTTCAGGATGACAAGGTGCATCGGCGTAAGGGCCGTACCGGATGAAGCAACGACATTGGTGATGCCGGCCTGATAAGACATAACGGCGTCCATATTGCCTTCTACGAGAAGACACTTGTCTTTTTTTCTTATCTCACCGCGGGAGTGGTCAAGGCCGTAAAGTATCCTGCTTTTGTCGTAGATGAGCGTCTGCGGCGTGTTTATGTATTTCGCTTCTTTCTCATCACCCTCAAATATTCGTCCGGTAAAACCCACGACCCTGCCGTTGACGTCCGAGATGGGAAACATTATGCGCAAACGGAACCTGTCGTAAATACCTTCCGACTCCCGCTTAATTACCATACCGGCGTCAACTATCTCCTTCTCGGTGAAGCCGGAGTTGCGGAGATATCCGCTCAGAGAATCCCAGGCGCCGGGCGCAAATCCGAGACGGAATTTTGCCATCGTTGCCCCTTCAAGCCCCCGGCTTTTCAAATATTCAACGGCTCGCTGGCCTGTGCCGGAATGGCTTAGTTGTTTCTCGAAAAACCGGGCGGATGCTTCGCATATCTGGTACAGACGGTCTTTTGAATCCTTGATGGTAGAGTCGAATTCTTCCAGCTCGATGCCTGCCCTTGCGGCAAGTATCCTCAAGGCCTCGGGAAACTCAACTCCCTCCATTTCTTTAACGAAGGTAAAAATATCCCCGCCCTTCTGGCAGCCGAAGCAATGCCAGATCTGGCGTTCGGGAGATATGAAGAACGATGGCGTTTTTTCGTTGTGAAAAGGACACTGGGCTTTGAAATTCGCCCCGGCTTTTTGGACTTTCAGGTACCCGGAAATGACGTCAACAACGTTAAGACGCTCCTTGATTTTAGAAACGTTATCTTCCATAACAGATTTATAGGAACAGGATACAATAAAAAGTATTTATTATAAAGGACTTTTAGGTCCTTTGAGTAGGGAACTAGAACTCAAACTAGCATCACTTGAGCGGAGTCAATTTTAACCATATTCAAGGCGTTGAGGAGCGATGCGTACCTTGAGGTACGTGAGCGACGAACAACGCAGAAGATGGGTAAAATTGGCCCGCCCTCTGAGGGAAGCTCAAAAATGGCTGATTTCTTTGTTGCTCCTCCTCAATGTGGTATAAACCACACTTTCGTCGTCGCACCAAACAAATCATCTCATTTTTGAGCTTCTCAACTTGATGATAGTTTGAGTTCTAGTTCCCTGGGATATTAAAATGTAATCCAATTTTATATCAACAAAGCGAGTTTGTCAACCCAAGAAAAATTCCCACAAATGGGAATTTTAGCTATTCGCTATTGGCTAATCACTAGTGGCTAATTACTATCTCTTCTCGCCAAGGATTGTATTTCTTAGTGATAGTGTGCTGTAAGTAGATGTTGACCACGTACTCGCCCGGTTCAAGCTGTTTCATCATTTCTCCAAGCGTCGGACCCAACTTCTCACCGTCGAAATATTGCAGAGTAAGAGGAGAGATGACCGAAACGCCGAACAGTTCACCCTTATCATCTCTCTTGTCAAACTCTGCCTGGCTCAGCTCAAATCTGAAATATGACACGAACTCCGTCAGTTTACGCGTCTTCTTGTTCTGAAAACTTATTCTGATATTCAAATTTGTAGCATAGGGCTTCGCCTCATTCTCCTGCTTTACCCAGTCAAGATTCTTGCGCAGAATGGTGAGCATCAGGAAGGTCGGATTGTCCGGGCTGGCGCTGGTCCGAAGGTATGCCGGCAGGAACGAATGATAACCGCTCTCGAATAATTCGGTCCCTTCGGGAATATTCGGTTGGCCCAGAATAGTCGGCTTGAACTTCTCCGCCGTCAGAGATGCCGGTTCAGGCGGATCCAAAGCGCCAAACCTGTTCTTGTTATTTCCCCCCTCCATCACCCAATCGGTATAGGGCGAGAATTCAAAAAGCGCAGACCTGAATATCCATTGCGGGTCATCGCGTTCGAGTTCATACCAAACATTGGCCAGTTCCTCGGAACTGGTTATGGCCGGCCTGTTGCTGATCACCCTAAGAGGCGAAGAAAGCGGATCGAAGAGGTAATCCCAGCTGAGCAGGGGCAAATGGTCTCTAAACAGCCGCATCCTGCCCTCAAAACTTTGATAGAAAAGAAACCTGAAAAGAGGCCTGCCTGTTGCGTCGAAATAGTACCAAACCATCAGTTCGGTATGATAGGTGCCCTCGGGCAATCTTTCTTTATTGCCGGGATCAGGCGCGCCCCAAAGAAGATATACGCGGGCAAGGTCCCCTTTCAATCCCCCGTTTATGTCAAAACGCGTTCCGGGAATATCAAAGTCGGTCCCAAAAATCTCGTTTTTAATATCCTGTAGCCGGCCATCGATCAATTCTTTGAACTCGTTTTCCGGCGTATTGGGATCGGTGTCCCTTATCTCCCAGAAGTGCTTTTCAAATTTGCCGAACTCCTCGAGCATAACGATCTCGTCAAAAATTTTCCTCTCATCCCGAGTAATGAAGAAACCGTAGTTCAGTTCAAACTCGCTCTTCGGTTTATAAACCGGGTTGCCGGGATCAATGTTAATCCCCTTGCCGGCGCATCCGCCCATAAAAACGCTTACTGAGACAACGGCGGCGAGAAACCTGTAGCCAGTCATTACTTTCCTCCTTCACCCATCAGCTGAACCAGATCGCGGCGATCAACCTTGAGAATGTGGTATATGTCGCCGACTTGATACTTTACGCCCACAAAGACATTGCGTGGTTTGCCGTTTCCAACGTTTTCGGTCATAAACTGAACCCCAACCCGTTCGTTTCTGGCAGTCAGGCATTCTCCGCTTGGCCGCAGGAACCAGATATCCACGTCGCCGTCTTTCATATCTTTCCCGGTGCGGGAATCCTCCTTAGTTCGCCACCTCACAAAAAGGATAGGGTCCGTCTTCTCGTCAAGTTCATTAAGACGGTTCCGCTCTACCATCTGAGTATAGAGGGCTGTGGCTGTTTCTCTGAACAGCTGCCTGTCTTTTATGGCAGGCCTCGCGGGAATTATGGGAATATGGCGGCTGACGACTCTCGCAAACTCCCTCGGATCATCGGGGTTGCGATATTCGGCATACTCAACATCAAGTCCGAGATACGCAACGGCATAGTCAGAGATGCGGAATTCAACACGTGATGTTTGAACCGTTTCCCAGCCGCTGATATCAGGAACGGGTACGGAACAATTCGCCGGAAATGGCGTATCGGCTCTGGCAAGATGCGGACAAAAACAAAAGACAAAAAGTGTCGAAACAAGACCTTTTCTCATTGCTAGTCCTTGTAAATGAGCTTTTCACAACTCTACATTAATAAAAAAACCTCTGCAAGGCAGAGGTTGTCAATTTCCAATTTCTAATTACCAGTGTAGGGTGATATAGAAACTCGGCTTCCATTTACCGTCATCTCTTATCCAGACAGATTGGGCCGGATACCCGAGGAATGGAATAAAGTACTGGGCTCCAAATCCGTATGTCTTCAACTTTTGAGGTGGAAGTTTTTCATCGCTGAACTGAGCATAGGCCGTATCGGCGAAAAGAAATCCTCTCACCGGTATGCCCAGAATATACGTGCCCGGAACAGGAAACCTCAACTCCGCGCTGGCATAACCGATCTGATTGCCGACTATGCTGCCGTACTCACAGCCGCGAAGCCGTTCCGGTCCGCACAGAAGCATAAAGTCGCCGTTGGCTCTTGTATTGGCCATCAAATCGACCCTTCCGGCGAACAACGAACTTGAGCCGAGATGCCGATATGTTCTGACATCGATATTTGCAGATGTGTAACCCTGGAATTCCTCGCCCATTGGCGGCGCGAACTCGACTTGGGTCCGTAAGGCATTACCGTGGAACGGTCCCCAGGTATTGCCGGAGTACAGAACCGTATCCCGGACATAAGCCGCTCCGAAGACAAAATTCGAACCCGCGGAATTCCTCAAAAACCTGTACATCTGGACGTCTTGAACGGTGAAACCGGAGTCGGCAGTAAATATATCCTCGCTCAGATCCCCGACCTCATATCCAAACAGGTTGAACGAACGATTCCGCAAACGCGAGAAAATTTCCAGACGGTTGAATTTATTCAAGGGATATTCGGTGTGAAGATCGACAGCTGACTCCGTTAGCCAGGTATTGTTAAGGAGATACTGGGCGGGATAACGATGAGCGACATCGTAAAACTGATAATAGTAAGGCATCCGATACTGATGAGCGCCCCAGCGCCAGCTCGTCCTCTTTTCCCGATTGCTGTAAGAGTAGTCAAGTATCCTGAAATCGCCCCGCGAAAGAAATAGGCCTAAGTGTTCTTTCGTCTCAAGCAGGTTGGAGCAGCCAAAATAACTCTGGCCGAACATTCCCCAATAAGTGCTCACCCCGAAAGATATCTCGCCGCCGCCGCATTTCCACCGTTCCGGCGGTTCTTTCGGGTTCAAAAGCTGATTTTCGTCAAGCTCGAATTTGAACAGGTCTCGTGAAGGATTGAAAACATTCCCTCCCGCCGGTCCGGTATCCCGGACCGCCTGCTCACGTATCGGCTTTTTGAGTTTTGCCTCAAAAACCTTGTCAAACACGCCGCCGCTTTGGGTATCCTCTCCGGGCGACACGTAATAGACGGTATCCGTTGTCCCCTTGGCAAAGATGGGTGTCTTAACGCCTAGAGGAAATTCGGTCCATTGCCTTACTGTCCGCGTGGACAGTTCAAGAGTGTACAGATTCCAGATGCCGTCGGCCTCGTCCGAAGCATAGACGATCGTTGAACCGTCATCCGACCAACTCGGCCAGCCGTCGTTAAACCTGCCAAACGTAAGCTGCTCTTGCCGTCCCTCTCCTATATAGTGGAGAAAGAGATGCTGAAAGTCGCCATCCTGGTCAACGTAAATGACCTTTGTCCCGTCGGGTGAAACCGACGGCGCTGTGGCAAAGTTTTTATTGTCGGTAATTTTTTGGACCTGAACCGTGTTTGGATCTCCGACGTAAACCGCCCAGACATCGCGGTGGGTATTCTCCGCCGCGGAGAAATAAACCCAATTCCCGTCAGGGCTGAATGACGGCGAGAACGCCTGGTCAAGCGGCAGTTCTATCTTTCTCAAAACCTTTCCTGTTTCGGCTTCAGCGATCACCAGCATGTGATCTCTGTTTATCCTGGCGAAAAACGCTATCTTGCTTCCATCGGGAGACCAGCTCGCGTCAAAACCGTTAAATGGCCAGGTCTCAAACCCTTGAGAAATGAGGTATTCCCATGGCACGGGAGGAAGCTGCGGCGTAAGATTTACCAATTCCCCTGAACCGTTCGGGCCAAAGGACTTATTCCCGTTACCTAACTTTTGCCGTTCTTCTTTTGGAATATAAACTTTTTCTTTGGGTATTTGATATCTCACCAACGCCACGCCATACTTAAGAACGGTAAATGCCGCCAGTTGCGTGCCGTCCGGGGAAAGCACCGGCGAACTCATAGGAGCCGAGTGGTCCCATGGCATAACCGGGCGCCCCTCAAAGTTGTCACTCTCCTCATAGGGCTTCGGCTTATCATCAACTTCATCCCCGTACTTGTCCGTCCAAAACCGGGTTATCGCCTGATTGAATTTTTCGGAATTGACGTCCGGATTTCCGAGTTCGCCTTTGGTAAGGTCATAGAGCAACTCGCCGAGCCCGACGTTGTTTTGTTTAAATCCCTGAACCTGAAACGCCACTCCCGCATTAAACTTTTCTTCAAGAAATTCGAACACCATCGCTCCGTCTGAATACGGATTGACCTGCTCGCTTTTAAGGGCTTCCCACGTGGGTATAAAGTGCCTGTCGGAAGAAGTGACCCTTTGGCCATCCCTTCTAATGTCATCCCGTGTGTGCGGCTCGTATAAGCCGGCGATGAATTCAGCTCCGCCTTCATAAAACCACAAGGGACGCTGATTGTTCATATTTATTACCCGGTCGATAATGCCGGGACTCCTAATGTCAAACTGGAACTCATGCGCCAACTCGTGAACGCCGATAGCCCGGCTCAACGGTTTTGAAAAATCCGCCTTGAGAGCCATCCGCCTTCTTTCCGGTTCGGCAAACGCACCGACTCCTTCGGGCAGGAAACCGCCGACAAGATTGCTTGATTCCATATCGGTGTGGGTCTTATACAGCAAAATGGGAATTCTTCTTTCTATCGTGTGGCCGTAAACCTGCTGACTGCCCATCCAATCGCGGGCGTTCTCCAGATTGGCGACGACCATCTCCAGATATTCCTTCTGAACGGGGTCGCTGGTATCGAGGTTATGCCAGATGTCGAACCGGTATGATTCATAGAACTGGTCCAACTGGTTATAACGGACATTGTTCTTCCCGAACTGCGCCTCGGCGGGCACAGCGAGAAAAAGACTGAAGATCAGAGCAAGAGCGATATTCCTTCGCTTCATAGGTCTCCTTTTTCACATTATCAATGAACTAAATTACGCTTAAAGTAGCTTTCTTTAGCGCAAGTGTCAAATAAAAAAATCCGCCTTATTGGCGGAGCCGGTTTTATTGCCGGGACTTCAAATACTGAGTAAAGCCTGAAACAAATTCCGGGCCGAAGTTCCTCGGCGAAAACGGGAACGGAAGCCATTCTTTCACGCTGGTTCGCCAGACACGACTTATCTCCGATCCGGAAGGAGTTTGCTTTAATCGGACAAGTATGACCGGGGGGTCAAATTCCTTGCCGTCAAGAAGCTCTTGTCCCAAATTAAATTCCATTAGGTGCTGTCTATCCTTATACATAACGTGAGGAGGAATATTGGCAAACTCATTGGAAGTGTCCTGGCCGACAATAAAGACCGCCCCGAAATGAAGATCGCCGACTCTCCTGGCTTGCCGAATGGCGTCCCTAAGAGGATAGATCGGGTGATAGTCGCACATCAAGTCAAGAGCACCGATGTATGTCCCGCTTCTCCCTGTTATACGTACGTAGTACCTTCTTTCCGGATGCACATCCGCGGGAGAATATCCGTCGTAAGCACATCGATTGCCCCAATACGGGATATCAAGAATGTCGGGCTGAAAAAGATCCAACCAGTCCTTCCTTAGATCCTCCGGCACATAACCGTCGAACAAATAGTCGCTCAACTTCGCCACAACGGCTACTCCGCCGCCAGCCGGCCCGCTGACAATTTCCAGTTCCGGACCCAGTGCGTCAAGCATAATGTCGCGGCAGTTGCCGCAAGGATTCGCCGGCTTATCTCCCTCTGAATCATCAGCGATAATTCCCATGATGGGAGCTTGGCCGATCTCTTGAGATTCCTTCAGTGACGCCCTGAATACCGCTACGGCCGATTCTTCGCCATGCAATGCGCAGCAGAGACCGTATTCAACGTTACCCGCTTCATGCATCGTCCTATAACCGATGCTCTCTCTGCAGAAGTATCGGGAAAATTTAGGATCAGGCACCTGCGATTGAGCCGCTACTTCAAGCGCTTTTATGTATTTATGAACACGTGATTGCTGGTCCAGCGTTATGTACGATAAAGACCAGTTGCCGGACGGGTGTCTTTGCACTGCCTTGAACTGCCAGCCGTTCATTTGCTTCCCCCTCCCGTGATCTCTTCGTATCTTTCAATGAGTTCCCTGAGCGAGCGCAGTTCGGTACACTTTGACCAGTCAACTTTGGCCCTGATCTCGCCGAGCCGGCCGATGACCTCCCAGGTCTCAACGGGTATCCAGATACCGCGGTGATATCCAGCATCAAAAGCCGGAACGACATCTTTCTCATAATCATTGCCTACGCTGAATAGCCGGTAGTCCTCAAAACCCTTAACCACTTCCCTGAACACTTCTGGGGTCTTGTTGTCTACAACCTCGACCCGGGCGAATCTTTTGCCCGCGTCCAGCACCGAAAGTTTCTTGCCCTGAACCCGCTTATCGCCTTTCGTAAGGAGAAGTATCCGATCCCCTCTTTTTTGAAGATAGGTAAGTGTGGCCATCGTGTCAGGATACAGATCCTTTCTGTACCTGCCCGGATCGAACGCCTCAAGTCCGATACGCATAAGTTCTTTTTCAACCGCATTTTCCGGCTGCTTGCCGGCACGCCGGCATATTTCTTTGTAAACCTCGATAAGCGAGGTCGGGAACCTTTCCATCGAATAGCCGTAGGGCTTACCCGTAACCGGGTTGGTTTCCTTTACGCGTTTTTGGTCTACCTCCTGCTCAAGCGCTATAATGGCGGAAACGTGAGGAGCCGCATCTCCCAAAGTGTCTATGATCAAACCGCAGGCATCAAGTATCGGATGAGCATAATCGTGGACATTGCTCATCAATGTGTCGTCCAAGTCAAAAACCCAGACGTTTGGTTTTCTCATTTCTTGCCTGTTTATAAACGAACTTTGCCTTAATTTAACTGATTGAAGCAATATTGCAAGCGAAAAAAGAGGCCTTACGCCTCTTCAAGAACTATCCCTTATAGTCGCCTTTTTCAGGGATAATGTTCCTTATACCACCGCGCGGATTGGGCACATCGCCGGCATATCTCGGAATGATGTGGACGTGGAGATGATGAACCGTTCTTCCGGCCGCTTCACCTTCGTTTATTCCTATGTTAAATCCGTCGGGTCTGTATCTGGTCTTTATTTCCAAGTAAACTGACGTCATTAGTTCATATAGTTCCGCCAACTCTCCTGACGTTAAGGCGAAAAATGAGACAATGTGCCTTTTCGGAACCACTTCTGCGTGTCCCTGACTTACGGGAAAGTTATCCCACCGGGCATAAAAATTTGGGCTTTCGCGAATTATCCGATGTTTCTCCGGATCTGCCCTGTCGCAGAATAAACAACCTTCCACTCTGTGAACTTCCGGCATTTACTGCCCCAAAATTAAAAGAACCGGCACAAACTTAACAAAAACCGACTTGTTATACAAGTCGGTCTGGAAAATCAGAGAAAATTCCATCAACCCCCATTTCCGCCAGTTGCTGTGCTTCGGACACGGAGTTAACCGTCCAAACAAAAACTTTCAATCCATTAGAATGCGCCTCTCTAACAAGTTTCGCAGTCGTTAATTTGGCTGAAGGATGTATAGAATAACACTTCAGCGTCAAAGCCAGGTCAAAAACATTTATTTTTGACCCCCAAATACCGGATATTGGCTTATCGAAGATCAGGCCGGCTCTCGAGACCGAGTCAGTGTTTCTGAATTGTCGCAATTCGTCTATGTCGAAAGACGATACTAGAAACCGGTTCTCTTTCCAGCCGCTCCGATAAAGCTTGTAGAGCACACCCGCAACAGGCAGAGCGGTACCGGCTCCTTTTAGTTCAATATTCACCGCCGCTTTTTGGCCCACAATCGCTAGAACCTCATCAAGAGTCGGAATAAGCTGTCCCCTGCCGGCGTCAAGTTGCCTCAACTCCGCAAGAGTTTTGTCCCGAACAAATCCTCTACCGTTAGTCGTCCTATCTACTTTATCATCGTGTATCACCACCAACTCCCCGCTTTTGCACAAACGGACGTCCAACTCCACCATATCCGTTCCTAGCTCTATCGCTTTTTGAAAAGAGCTGAGAGTGTTCTCCGGCTCATAGCCGGCCGCTCCCCGATGGCCGATCTTTATCATTTAAGCTCGCTGAATCGGACAGTGTTATCTTTTCCTCTGTTGTGCTTGGCTTCGTACATCGCCTTGTCAGCCCGTTCGATGAGTTCTTTTAGAGTAACTCCGCTTTCAAAAGAAGCAACCCCCACGCTTACCGTGACCGGGTCATCCTTCGTCTTAATTCGGCTCTTAACGGCCGCTCTTATCTCTTCTGCTTTTTTGTAAGCATTGTCTTCGTCTGTGCCGACCAATGCGGCAACGATCTCTTCTCCGCCCCAACGGCTGACAAAATCAACGTTTCTCACTTTGCCACTAATGAGCTGGGCGACGTGCTGGAGTACTTGGTCGCCTGTTTTGTGGCCATAGACGTCGTTGAATTTTTTAAAATTATCAATATCAAAAAACAAAATACTTATTGAGTCAACGAAAAAGTGTCGCCTCGTCTCTGGATTTTCCGCCGTATAGGTTATGTCTTTTATTATACGCGATACCTCTTCCTCAAATCCCCGTCGGTTATATAGTCCCGTCAGAGGGTCTTTGGTAACTAACTTCTGCAATTCCCGTATCTGAATATCGCGCTTATAAATCTCTTGTTTTAATTTTTTTATTTCTTCGGACATAGTTATTTCCAATTTTGCGGAGAGGGCGAGATTTGAACTCGCGATAGGGTTTCCCCTATGCCGCCTTTCCAAGGCGGTGCTTTCAGCCACTCAGCCACCTCTCCCCGCTTTTTATTTATAAATCTCGTCTCTCTTGGCAACTTTTAGAACTATTATCTTCCTCCCTTTACTGCTTACGTTGAAAATTATCCTGTAATCCCCGACTCGAAATCGAAAATCGCCCAATTTTTTATCTTTCAACGGTTTGGCAAATCTGAGCAAATTCCCCGTTGAAACAAAGAAACGCATCTTTCCGGCGATACGTTTCTGTGCTATTTCGGATAGTGCCTTAAATTCATCCGACGCTCGTGGCTTAAAAAATATTCCCCATTTAGATTTTGAGTTCATGGAATAATTTTTCCATCGAGATCAACTTCTTCTCTTTTCTGGCTACTTTTATGTCTTCGGTGTGTTTCAGATATTTTTTCAGAAACATAAGTCGACTGTCTATTTTAACGGCCATTTTTTTTAACTTTTCTTGCTCCTTTACTAGGTTTTGATATTGTCCGGCAATATTAATATCCATATACCCCAAGTATACCCTAAATCTTCATCCCGCGCAACACTTTTATTCTTTCTTCAACTGGAGGATGCGTTAAAAACAGTTGTGCGAACCAATTGCTTTTTTGCTTACCCTTGAAAGGATTGGAAATGAAAAGGTGTGCCGTGCCGCTGTGAGCGTGGCGCATCGGCGCCTCGTCGTTCGCTATTTTTTCAAGCGCGCCGGCAAGCCCTTCCGGATAGCGGGTCAGCAAAGCGCCGGAAGCATCGGCAAGAAATTCTCTCTTGCGGGAGACCGCTAAACGGATGACTGTCGCGACAAGCGGCATCAATATCGCCACAGCAATTCCCAGAAGTAAAATAATCGCTCCGCCTTGCCTATTGTTATTACTGCGACCCAAATTGCCCCATATAGTCATCCGCAGGAACCAATCAGCCAGAATAGCAATAAGACCAGCCAGGACAACAACAACGGTTGAGATAAGAATATCCCTGTTGCCGATATGCGATAACTCGTGAGCCATTACGCCTTCAAGCTCATTTTTATTCAATTTCACCAGTGCGCCTTCCGTAACGGCAACCGCGGCGTGTTCAGGATTTCTGCCAGTAGCGAAGGCATTGATTTGCGGACTGTGCATCACATAAACCTTTGGCATAGGCAAGCCGGCAGTGATAGATAAATTCTCAATGATACGGAAAAGTTCCAGATGCGTCTCTTTAGATGCCGGCCTTGCTCCCGACATTGCCAAAGCGACTTTGTCGGAATACCAATAGGCGAAAAAATTCATAAACACGGCCAAGAACACGGCAAAATATAATATTCCTGGTGAATTATATACGTAACCGAACAGCCAGCCGATAAAAATCACTAAAACGAAAAACACGGTCATCAATAACCATGTCTTGCGGATATTGGAATCTTTGTGTTGATATAGGCCAGACATTGTACTCATTTTATCATTTTAGAAGCTAAAGAGTAAACCGAGTCCGCGAAACGACGACAAAGGTGTAGACACTCTACTCCGAGGAGGAGTGACAAAGGAATCGGTTTGCTATTTAGCTTCCCGCAGGGCGGGCTGATTGTTAGCCAACTCCTTCGTTACTCGTCCTTGAAGTAGAATATCTACATCTGCGTCCTCGCGCCTCGGAGTTGGCTAAAATCCGCTCCGCTAAAAAGATAAAATGAGTACAATGTCTGGCCCTTAGCCACGTTTCTTGATACGAGTGCCTTGCGGTGACTCGTTGCTCTTATAGCCGGTATCACTTGACCAGTGAAGAAATAGCCGCTTGGAAAATCCGCCTTTCTTGGCAAAATTCCTGCTTACTGCCTCTTTAAGTTCTTTGTCCGTGATCTTCTCGTGTTTTTGCAGGGCTTGAATTACGGCCACAAGGTCAGCCAATTCCTCAACAAGATCTCCTCCTGTCCTAGCACGAGATACCGCCGAGGCCTCTTCAAGCACCTTTTTCAAAAGTTCCTGCTCAAATTCCTGGTCGTCCGAAATAACTCGCGTCTTGTACTTTCCTTTGTTGTTAAGGATTTTCTGAGGAATTTTGTCCCGGATGAGTTTGTTATAGAAAACCCGGTTCATACTAGAACTTAACCTGAACGTTCTCGCGTTCAGCCGAAGAGTTAAGTTCAAAGAATTCTTCTTTCTTGAACCCGAACATATTGGCAACGATGTTGGTCGGGAATTGCTCTATCTGAGTGTTGAGAGTCATTACGTTCGTGTTATAGAACCTGCGGGCGGCTTGTATCTTGTTCTCGGTATCGGTCAATTCGTCCTGAAGCTTGGTAAAACTCTCAACGGCTCTTAATTGCGGATATGCTTCGGCAAGAGCAAACAAGCTCTTTAATGCCCCCGATAGAATGTTCTCGGCTTGGCCGTGTTCTTTAACCGAGTGAGCGCCCATCGCTGCCGAGCGGGCCTTGATGACATTTTCCAAAACACCTTGTTCGTGGGCAGCATAACCTTTTACCGCTTCTACAAGGTTGGGTATTAGGTCATATCTCCTCTTCAACTGGACATCAATATCCGACCAGGATTCTTTGACCCTGTTGCGAGAACGGACAAGCGCATTAAAGGCACCGGCCAGCCAAAGACCCAAAACGACCAAGATGATAATTAAAATAAGTGTAGTAGACATAATTAAAGCTTACTCCCCGACGCTGCTTTTATCAACCCTATGAACAACGGGTGCGGCGACAACGGCCGCGATTTGAACTCGGGATGGAATTGAGTAGCAACAAAGAATTTATGGCTCGGAATCTCTATAATCTCAATTAAACTATTTTGGGGACCTGTCCCGTTAGAAGTAGGTCGCCCAAGGCGACCGTTAGTTCTAACGGGATTTATGCCGGCAACAAGCATTCCCCCTTTTTCCAGTTTCAATCGGTAGTGATTGTTCACTTCGTAGCGATGGCGGTGGCGTTCCGTTATCATATCTTTCCCATAAAGTTCGTAACACAAACTTTGCTTTGCCAGCTTGCATTTATACTCCCCAAGGCGCATTGAACCGCCCATCTGCTTTTCTTTTATTTTCACGAATTGATCAGGCATCGTACATATCACCGGCCTTGACGTATCAGGGTTTACTTCCGCCGTATGAGCGTCCTCAAGAGCGCAGACATTACGGGCAAATTCCACAACCGCAAGTTGAAGGCCATAGCACAGGCCTAGAAATGGTATGTTGTTCTCACGCACATATTTAATAGCGGCAATTTTGCCCTCAACTCCCCTTTTTCCGAATCCGCCAGGAACAATGACGCCGTCAAAATTCTTTAATTCTTCTAAAGCTGCCGGGTCTTTTTCATAACTCTCGGCGCTAAGCCAGGTAATTTCCGGTTTTCTCTTCAAAGACCAGGCGGCGTGCTTGACTGCCTCTATTACTGATAGATATGAATCGGCAAGGGTGAAATCACCGGTACCAAAATACTTGCCCACTATTCCTATCTTTACGGGCTTAGTTGAATTTTTAATATTCTTCGCCATCAGTTCCCACTTTTTGGACTTCCCCGAACGCGGCCTGACGTTAAGTTTTTCCAAAATTCTTTTTCCCAGATCGTCTTTTTCGAAGTTAATGGGAATCTCGTATATAGAACCTTTGAAGTCCGGAGCCGATATCACGTCTTTCACATCAAGGTTGCAGAAAATTGAAACCTTTCTCTTTCTTATTTCATCAAGCGGCTGGGTTGAACGGGCAATTATGATATCCGGCTGGATACCGGCATAGTTGAGAGCGCGGACCGCGTGCTGGGTCGGCTTGGTCTTCATCTCGCCTATCATATCCGGAATGGGGAAGTAACTGACAAGCATAAATAAAACACGGCCGGGCATTTTCAGCTTCATTATTCTCCCGGTCTCAAGGAACAATAAGTTCTCGTATTCCCCCACTGTCCCGCCTATCTCTACGAGAACGAAATCGGCGTTTTGTTTTTTGGCGACTTTCAAGAGACGGTTCTCAACCTCATCCGTAATGTGAGGAATTATTTGGACACATTTGCCGGCATAACCGAGATTTCTTTCTCTATCTATCACCGTTTTATACACCAGACCGGAGGTCATATAGTTGTCGCGGTAAATGTTCTCGTCCAGGAATCTCTCGTAGTTGCCGACATCCTGGTCGCATTCAAGACCATCGTCCGTTACAAAAACCTCACCGTGTTCGGTGGGGTTCATAGTGCCGGCGTCAACGTTCAAATATGGATCTATCTTGACCGCAGTAACACGAAAACCATAGTCCTTGAGAATTCTCGCCGTTGAAGCAACTGTTACTCCTTTCCCTATTCCCGACATTACACCACCAGTTACGAATATGAATTTCGTATTCATTATCATTACAATAACACAAATCAACAGAGCGGCGATATCGCCGCTCTGTGGTTAGTAATCCATTCCGCCCATTGGGGGTACCGGGCCTCCTTTGTTTTCTTTCTCTTCCGGTTCGTCGGTAATGACTGCCTCCGTCGTAAGTATCAGCGAGGCGACCGATACGGCGTTGGTCAGAGCTGCTTTGACAACCTTCAGCGGGTCAATAATGCCTTTGTCTATCATATTCACGTATTCTCCGGTTGCGGCGTCAAAACCCATACCCGGTTCCAGTTTCAAAACCTGCTGGACAACGTCATTCGGGTCCTTGCCGGCATTCTCCGCAATAGCTCTCAACGGTTTTTCAAGAACGGCCCTGATGACGGCCACCCCTTTGGCCTCATCTCCGAATTCAGACACACCTTTGACGGCTTTCACGTCCAACGCCCTCGCCGCTTCAAACAAAGCCACGCCTCCGCCGGCTACAATACCTTCCTCAAGCGCGGCGCGAGTAGCATTGACCGCATCCTCTATTCTGAATTTCTTTTCTTTCAGTTCCGTTTCGGTGGTAGCGCCAACGCGGATAACCGCTACGCCGCCGGAAAGTTTGGCAATCCTTTCCTGAAGTTTTTCTTTATCAAAATCGGAAGTTGATTTGGCCAGTTGAGCTTTGAGCTGCGAAACCCTTTTGTCTATATCGGCCTTCTTACCCTTTCCGCCTATGATTATTGTATCCTCTTTGGTGGCAACAACCCTGTGGGCTTTACCAAGCATAGACAGTTCCACGTTTTCAATTTTCATTCCCTTTTCTTCGGAGATTACCTGTCCGCCGGTGATGGCAGCGATATCTTCGAGCATTTCTTTCTTCCTGTCGCCAAAGCCGGGCGCTTTTATCGCTAAGCTTAAGAAGTTGCCTCTCAATTTATTGACTACCAAGGTGGCAAGAGCGTCGCCATCAACATCCTCCGCTATTATCACCAACTCTCTCTTGCCTGATTTTGACAACTGTTCAAGCAAAGGCACGATATCCTGTATAGATGATATCTTCCTGTCGGTGATAAGGAGCAGGGCATCCTCGTAGATCGCCTCCATCCTATCGGTATTAGTTATCATATACGCAGAAGCGAAACCCCTGTCGAACTTCATTCCTTCGACTATCTCCTTGGACATTTCGGTTGACTGCGACTCTTCAACGGTCACCACTCCTTCTCTGCCGACTTGTTTGAAGACATCGGCGATTAGCTTGCCTATCTCCGGGTCATTGGCCGAGATAGAAGCAACTTCTCTCACCCTTTCTCCGGTCACTTTCTGTTTTCTTTTGTTTAGAAAATCAACAACCCAGTCAACGGCTTTATCCATCCCTTTTTTCAGCACAAGCGGATTGGCTCCGGAATTGACCGCGCTGAAGCCCTCGGCGACTATCGCCTGAGCAAGAACGGTAGCGGTGGTAGTGCCGTCTCCGGCAACGTCATTCGTTTTGGAAGCGACTTCTTTCACCAGTTCCGCGCCAATGTTCTCAAATTTATTTTTCAGCTCGATCTCTTTGGCGACCGTTACGCCGTCTTTAGTGATGGTCGGAGAACCGAACCCTTTATCCAACACGACATTCCTTCCTTTAGGTCCAAGAGTAACTTTGACCGCATTGGCTATTTTATCAACTCCCCGCTTGAGCGCATCGCGCGCCTGTTCTTTATAGTAGATTTGCTTAGACATAACTTTATAAATTAGTAATTAGACAATTATGAAATGATCGCCAGTATGTCGTCCTCACGGATGACCAAGTACTCTTTCCCGTCGACCTTAACTTCATTGGGGCTGTATTTGGTGAAAAGCACCACATCGCCCCTTTTAACATCTATGGGGACACGCTTTCCGTCCTTGTCCCGTTTGCCGGAACCGACGGCGATAACTTTGCCCTTCTCGGACCGTTCTTTTTCAACGGTATCGGGCAAGATGATGCCACCCTTTTTCTTTTCCTCCCTTATGGGTTCGACCAGTATGTGATCTGACAGTGGTTTTATCATATATAATTTGTCTGAGTTATAAATTACTTAAAATTAGCAATGTTTGCTTGAGAGTGCTAACGGTTAATATTTTAGCAAATAAAAAAGCGGTGTCAAGCACCGCTTTGTGATTTAATTATCGGGCAACCTGCCGTCTCTTTTCATACTTGCCATCGCTATCTTCATCCATCAACAGCCACCTGGTCTCGCTTTCGGTGTACTCAACCGAATAGGGATTGTCCTTAATGAACTTATTTGTGCCGGGAGTCACGTAACCGGTGATCTCGTCACCGGTGTTGGTAACCACCATCACCCGCTTATCCGACACGGAAACTCTTACAATGTTGGACTGGTCATACGGCGGCTGAGGATAGAAGTTCTCATAGACACTGCCGTTGCCATTCCACATCTTTCTGAAGTACTCGATCTGCTGGTTTGGAGATGTCGGGTCGTGAGCAACTTGGTCGTCGCCCTTGATCTTAGCCGACACCGTATAGTTATCAGCCCGCTCGGTCTTGTACCGGAACGGTACGGTCCAACCGTTAGCGCTGTATTCCCAAACGTCAACCTTGTTCTTGCCAACCGGCGCGATCTCCACCACGATCGGGGGCGGTGCGTTGGGCTTAACCCTCTTTTCCTCTTCAGTTCTCTGGAAAAGACGGGACAGAACAGAGTCAGTTACCAGGCCCTGGGCGCTGGTGACTCTGGATACTCTGTCCACGAAGTCGGGAAGCAGGAAACCGATCTCACCCTCTTTGTCCTTGTCAATGACAAGAACCGCTGAATAGCCGCCATTGGGCACAAACAGCTTAAGGGCCGGTTTGGACTCCCTCTTCGGGCCGTCCTTCGTCATTACCAGACGCGTACCTTCAACGTAGTCAACGTAATTGTCTCTGGGATTCGGGGTATCCATCACCTTATACGAGATGAACTCGATGCCGACTTCCTCCGGACGCCAGATGAACTTGTTGGGATCATCGGGGTCAGCAGGGTCCGGCTCTTTCCGGCCAAGCTCCATACGGGCTGACCAGACAAATCTCTCGATCTCCTTCAGCATACCGCTGGCACGGGCATTCTCGATACGGTCGCTTGAGAACGGATACGCTTCGAACACGTCTTCAACAAACACTCTGGACGCGTCATATCCCCGATAGTGGTCAGAGGGCATATAAGAACTCCGTTCGCCCATATACTCCTTAAAGTTATTGTGGTTATCCACCAACCGTAGGCGCGCGTATAGAGCCCTGAAGATCTGTTCCTGCCGTTCAAGCTCAGAACGCAGTCCGAATTCCTCAATGAAAGGGGCCCAGTCAAGGTTCTTCGGATCAAGCACGACCTTGAGGTCGTCCAGACGATTCTTGACGATCCTGGCAACTTCAGTGTTGGGCAGGATTGCATAGTTGACGCTGAAAGTCCCGTCGGGATTCTCGGTCGTCAACTTAACGCGATAGGCGTACGCTTCAGCTACATACTGCTGCTCCTTGGTACAGCCGTCGTTCTGGCACTTCTCTCTTACGAGAGGACCGAATGCCGGCGCGCACCCTCCCAAAAGGAGGGGCACCAGGAGCATTAGAACCCTGACGCTCGCTTGCTTGGTCACTGCACCCTCCTTTCGCGTCGTTCGCTGGCAATGAAATCCTCGATGGCTCGCTTGAGCTTATCGGGCCCCCAAGTAAACAGTTCCTCGGGGGAAGAAACCTTGTGGAATCTCAGGAATCGAGACACATCTTCATCCGAAATACCGTAATGCGATTGGATGTGGGAGAGAACAAGCAGAGCAGTTCGCCGCTCTCTGTTCTCCTCAGTCACAGCCGCGTTACCGGCATCAGAATCATTTGCGGTACTGCCGCTCTCGCGCCAGGCCTCATCAGCCCAGCGCTTCCACTTGTACTCATTCGTCAATGCCCACTTTGTCGTGGCTTCCTCGCCGCCAAGCAGGGTCGGGTTGTACATAGCCGCCATCATCACCCTGAATACGGAGTTGTCGTCCACCAGCTTATCGTTGAGTGCCGTCCACCAGACGGGCGTAGAGTAGAATTCGGCCGTAACCCGTTTGAAGGCATTCCTCAACTCGGCTTTAGCCACTTCCAGCTTCTGCGAATATTCGTCGAACTTCGCCCGGTCTACCCGCATATTGCCCATCAAAGAGGTCTTCACGACCTCCTTTCTGGCTTGGTCAAAGTCGAATCGGAAGTAAACCCAGATGAGTTCGCGGAAGTTGGTCGCATAACTGTGATTCCACATATCCAAATAGTCGCCGGTAACGAGCATATCCGGAACACTGGCCATCGTCTCGGCGTCAAAGCCCCAAACCAGCGGCATGCCCTGAAGGTTCTTGTTCGTGTGAACGAATTCGTGAGCAAGGACGACCGGAGTGTCCATCAGATAATCCCGGATCATCGCCACGGGCGTGTAATACACGATCCCCGTATTGAGCCAGGCCACGCCCAGCACCGAAGGAAATTCCGGCGCCACGCCGATATGAAGTTCCCTGAATGGGACGAAGTCCTTTCGCTCAACGACCGGCGGGATGTGACGCAAGTCCCTGAATGTCATACTGGAGTTCAACGGGTCTTTTCGCCCGAGATATTCCCTGAACTCCTTTTCGGTCTTGCCGTCGGCTTTGGAAGCGACAGCTACCGCATCACGCTCAAGGTTGCTCCAAAAAGCATAGTCAACCTCAACGGCTCCCTTGATAGCTCCGTCGGTAAACTCCACCAGCTCCTGGAACTGCTTCTCGGTAATGAAATATTGTCCGCCGAATGAAGTGTAGCGGGTTCTTTCACCGTTCTTACAGGTCCCGCTATTGGTCAAGGAGTTGATGTTTTCGCAAACATGCTGGTCAAATACGATCCTTACCTTCTGGCCGAAATAGGTTCTTTCGACAAACCGGCTTTTGCCGATAAGGAAAGACCTGCCCTGTTCACTGGCCAAGTTATTCACGGTCGCATTGGCATGTCGAGCCCACTCCTCCCACTGCTCGGCAGCGGCCTTAGGCGAACTCTTTCTTACGCCCTCGGGGAAGAAATGAGGCAACGCCTCCTGCGCATACGAGCCAGACACAAATACAAAAAACAAAAATGCCGAGATCAGTCCCGTAATCTTCTTGTGAAGGTTCATTGCATTCCTTCTCTTATTCTTTCAGTATTATTGAGAGTTTAGGTTAAATAAAAACTGGTGTCAACAGTTGTCAACACCTCCTGTTAGGTTAGCCCGGAATCCATTTCCGCAATACCCGACACGCCGAATTTTTTCAGCCCTCTGTTGTAACTATCGATAACGACCCGCTCGAAAGAACGCGGATGAAATTCCATCTCCTTGTCTGTAAATATAACCCGCCCCCCGGACTCATAGGTTGCCGGGTTGTTTTTTATCCTTTTTTGTTGGAACGACCTAAGCATTTTTTCCAGAAGATCGCCGAAAATATTGTTCAGCGCCATCTCCCCGCCTCTGGCCAGAGTGAGCAGGACCTTGTCCGGCTTTACGCTCCTATATGAACCCGTCTGCCTGAAGTTGTAACAATAGGAGCTGGTCCACTTGTTGGAGGCAGTGAACCTTTCAAGTGTTCTTTCAGAGACGATCACCGGCCTCAAATTTGCAAGCGATTGGGCAATATACAAACTGCGGTGAGAAAGTTCCAGGTTGTCGTCGGTTAAATAGTGATTGAAGCAAAGCTTGTCGGGAGCAACGACGTCAAACCGGCCACGTCTGGCTCCAAGGACCGACGAGATCAACCACAAGAACAATCGGCCGGTATAAAGGCGGCCGGATCTGATAATAACAAGAACATCAAAATCACTTTTAGGTTCTGGATTATTGGCCGCAAGAGAGCCGCTCGCAAAAACGGCCCTAAGATAGGGCGCAAGCTGAAGATACTTGGCTATGGTCAGAAACTTTTTCCATTTTCTGTTGGCCAGCTTGTCCTTTTCTATCCGTCTTTCGTACAGGTCGTATTTTTCGGGCATAAAATAGAACCCGTTCTTGTGGCCTATGAGTCCTACTCTTGCCATATTTTCCAGCTCGACGGCAATATCTAATGCTTCTACTTTAACGGCGAGACCGTCTTTTTTGGCAGAAAATCTTTTCGGATTTACAAGATATTTATAAACCTCCGCTAAGGTAAGCGGGAAATTAAAAGAATCATAATAAAGGATTGTCGCGTAAATAGAATTCCTGAGCATTCTATGATACAATATATCGCTAATATGACAGGAGGCAAGTTAAAAAAATTAATAAGCAAGGCGCCAACCGGACCGGGTGTTTATATGTTCACCGGCGGCAGAAGAAAATTATATATAGGCAAGGCCTCAAACTTAAAGGCCCGTCTTTCGTCGTATTTAAAAACAACTGATCAGAGAATTCTTCAAATGCTCTCATTGGCAACCGGCGTAAAAACACTTGAAACCGGTTCGGAAATAGAAGCCCTTATAACGGAATCGCAGTACGTAAAAAGATACAAGCCGGCATTCAATATAATGTTGCGCGACGACAAAAATTTCTTCTATGTTGATCTCACTAAAGAAGAGTGGCCTAAAGTATTTATCACCCATCGACCCACCCTTTTTGGCCCCTTCACCGACGGCACGGCGCTAAAGACAACTCTGCGCTACCTGCGAAGGATATTCCCCTACTGCACCTGCAAGAAACCCCATAACAATTTCTGTCTTAATTATCATATAGGAAAGTGTTTCGGCTTCTGTTGTCTGAAAGACAACCCTGAGCAAAGCCGAAGGGCTGCCGAAATAGAATACAAGAGAAGCATCCGCGCAATAAAAAACATACTAAGCGGCAAAAAGACGTCATTGCTTAAAGGCCTTGAAAAAGAAATGATCGCTTTGGGTAAAAAAGAGGAATTCGAAAAAGCCATAGAACTAAAAAACAAAATAGAGAAAATAAAGAGGGTCTTCGAGAACGCAAAGATCATACAAGACATTGGACACAAGACGCTGGATAAAAAAAATATATATCGTATAGAGGGCTATGACATTGCAAACATCCAGGGCAAATATGCCGTTGGGGCAATGGTCGTTTTCTCAAACGGAAAGCCGGATAAGAACGAGTACAGGAAATTCAAGATATATAGCAAGCAGTCATCCGATGACACGGCAATGTTGAAAGAGGTGCTAACGAGACGCTTCAATCACCCCGAGTGGCCGATGCCTGACTTGATATTAATAGATGGCGGGAAGGCACAACTTTCAGCTGCGCTGAAAGTAATTTGCACACAAATTCCAGTTATCGCCTTGGCCAAAGACGAGAAACATCGGGGAAGTAAAATTTTTATCTCCGGCAAGAAAAATTCGATCTCTCTGTCAAAACTTCCTACCGATGCCAAAAACCTACTTCTTCACGTCGACTCCGAGGCGCATCGTTTCGCAATATCTTACCATAGACGGCTTCACAGAACGGCAATAAAGTGATAGGATGAGTTAACTAAGATGATAGGTTTTTTAGTTAGAATTTTGGGCAATTCTATTGCCATATACGCCGCTTATTATTTCGTTCCGGGGTTTATTGTTGTCGGCGGAATCAAGGAATATCTCCTTGCCGGCGTGCTTTTGGGCCTGCTGAACAAGATAGTCAAACCGCCCGTCAAGCTCCTCACGATGCCGCTGATAATACTGACCTTGGGGCTTTTCCTTGTGGTCATAAACGCTCTTATGCTATGGTTGGTTGACTATGCTTTTGATTTTGTGATTATAGAGAGCATAACGGCGTTAGTGTGGGCAACGATTATTACTGCGGCAGTTAATGCCATAATCGGAGTATTCAGTAAAGTCATCGACTAGATCGATTCGGTTGCTTGTTTAATTTACAATGACCAATTTTCAATGAATTTTCAATGACCAAAATTTCAAACAGCCCTTCGGGCATGCTCCGACTGTAGTCGGAGCAGTTTGAAAATTGAGATTTGGAGCTTGATTGAAAATTGAAAATTGAAAATTTGATGAATCAAATACTAACATACGCGCAAATAATACTGGCCGTACTGCTTACTGCGGCTGTTTTGGTTCAGCAGAAAGGAAGCGGCCTATCTTCCTCTCTAGGAGGAAGCGGCATAGAGTACAGCACCAAAAGAGGCGCGGAGAAAGTATTTTTTTACGCAACCATAGTTCTTGCCGTACTCTTTCTGACTGTTTCGATTCTTAGAATAATCTAAAAACTTCTTAGTAATTATGATGCGAGACGACAACCAGTTGGATGATTTCTTTGGTCTAAAAACAAAGGACGACGACGGCTCCGGCATACGAGAAACCATCACCAAAAAAATTCGGGGAAAGCTCAAAATGCGGCTTATCCCCAAAGCGCTTTCGAGAAAGGAAAGATACATTGTCGCGGCGTTGGTCCTTGTGATACTCGGTTCCATTGTCGCCATACCCCTTACTACCTATTTTCATTTCACCGTCCAAGCCCCTGATTACGGCGGCGGGTTCACCGAGGGCATGGTTAACGAACCGCGCCACATCAACCCTCTCCTTTCCCAAGCCAACGACACCGACAGAGACCTGGTATATCTCATCTACTCCGGGCTACTTGAATACAACGGCGAGGGCAAGATAGTGCCTGACCTGGCGCAGTCATATGAGATATCAAGCGACGGCTTGAATTACACCGTTTATTTGAAAGACGACGCCTATTGGCACGACGGGAGAAAGGTTACGGCCGACGACATCATATTCACCGTCCAGACGGCGCAGAATTCCGATTACGGAAGCCCCCAGCGCATCAACTGGCAGGGCGTCCAAATTGAAAAGGTCAATGATCTTGCCGTAATGTTCAAGCTCCAGGCGAGGTACGCCCAGTTCCTCAACAATCTGACCGTGAAGATATTGCCCAAACATATCTGGCAGGACATCAAACCCATAAACTTCGCTCTTTCGGAGTTTAACTTAAAACCAATCGGTTCCGGCCCTTATAAATTCGACCGTTTGAAAAAAGACAAGGACGGCAGGATACAGTCATATCAGCTGTCAGCTAACAAAGAATTCCATGGGAGCAGACCATTCATTAACGACATAGAGATAAAATTCTACGTTTCCGAAGATGAGATGATAGACGCTTACAACAGGAATGAGATAGAGGGATTGAGCTTCGTCTCGCCGGACAACCTGAAGAAGGTCAAATTCAAACA
>Ga0209343_10001443_pt1 | contig 32032 bp, 29 predicted proteins | sample RifCSPlowO2_02_FD_184026 | JGI IMG/M metagenome (GOLD analysis project Ga0209343, IMG submission 184026) | Groundwater microbial communities from Rifle, Colorado - Rifle CSP2_plank lowO2_0.2 (SPAdes) (version 2) | ecosystem: Environmental > Aquatic > Deep subsurface > Groundwater | place... | reverse complement strand
TACGCGCGTGAAAATAAAGCGTTATGCACTGACCCCGGGTACTGCTCGGTTTGGGTTTATCTCCGGCTCATAGCTCTTTGGTAGGCAATCTAGCTGTCTCAGGCATATATAGCGCATAAAAAAAGCCACCTTCCGGTGGCTTCTATCTGTTCGTCTGGGTTCAGTCGCCGCGGTATTCGCAGCCACTGGTGCAGGTTTCATGAATGCGTATGCGCGACAGTTCGGGAAGAAGGGGTTTGAGTTCTTGCCAGATCCACTTGGCGAGCACTTCGCTGGTCGGGTTTTCCAGTCCAGGGATATCGTTGAGGTAGTTGTGATCCAGCTGCTCATAGAGTGGCTTGAAGATCGCCTTGATCTCGGAGAAGTCACGAATCCAGCCGGTATAGGGGTCGACTTCCCCCTCGATATAGACTGCAACCCGAAACGAATGGCCGTGCAGGCGGCCGCATTTGTGGCCTTCGGGGACGTGAGGCAGTCGGTGGGCGGCCTCGAACATAAACTCTTTGAACAGTTCCACGGGCATTTCTCTCTGGTCGTACGCGGCTATCAGCACGCTTAGCTAAGGTGCGAATCTTACCAGTTCAGGCGCTGATTTACCGGGTTTGGCCCGCTCATGTGTATCCAATCCGTACGGGTTATTGCTGATTACGCTCAAGGCGATAGGTGCTTACGGCCTCGTAGACGGCCTTTCTCAGGCGATTGATGCCGCCAATCGGACGATGCTCGGGCAATGCGTGCCATGGATTGAAGGACAGGTTGTCACAGAACAGGTTCTGTTCGCGGCTATCGAAGTCCTGTGCGGGAAGCCGAATGCTCGCGACTGTCTCGAAGGGTGAGATGGACTCATCCCACTCGACGCTGGGATCCTCTATCGGCATGTAGTACTCGGGGTCCTGTCGCTGCACTTGCAGGGCAAAGCAGGCGGGTACACGGTCCAGAGAGAGCTGTTGATAGAGCGCATTGCGCAAAAAATTGGGTAAGTCCTGATTTTGCGCGGGCAGGGCATAGCCTGGGCAGGACTGTGGGTCAGGTATGACCCGGTATTTGATATTGAGCGGTCCCAGCTTGAAGGGGGCGATGGAGTTGTAAGTGGTCGCCACGGGGCTTTCTGGGGCGGGCGCGAGGGTTTTCAGGGCGATAACCAGGTGCCTGATCTCCCAGCTTTCAGGGTTCCAGCTGGGAAAGAACGCCAGGGCTTTCTTGCCGTCGGCCTGGGCGGCAAAGTTGCTCTTGTATTCGGCTAGATCACGGACGAAGAAGGCGGGGTGATTGAACATCACGAAGTCCTGTCCGGCGGCGTGCTGTGGGCTCTTGCTGAGTTTCTCTCCGGGTACGCCGAGCAGTTTGATGGCCATCCCGCGGGCATCACGGGCGCGGTCGAACTGTGGGTAGGCGTTGCCGTTGGAAAGTCGCATCCAGGCTTGCCAGGTTTTCCCGGGTTCACTGAAGACGCCGTGCTGCAACTCGGGAGCGAGGGAAGGGCTGACGGTGAACTGGGCTTTTACGCAACCATGGGCCTTGGCATGGGCATCGCGCAGCACCCGGGTGTTGTCGCGATGCTGTTCGACGACGCGGATGGCATCTTCGATAATGCTGCGAGTCAATGCCGCCTCATTGGCTGGGATCTGTTCTTCGCTGGACACCGGCCCGGAAAACTTCCAGTGGTAATAAGCGCTGCCGATACCCCAACCGCCCAGGCCAATGATGACGACCAAGAGGAGTAGTTTGCCCAGGAGACTGCCTAGCCAGAGCCAGAGTCGTTTAAGCATCGCGTAAGTCCCTGTGAGTGGTTAGTGGTTTCGCAACCGGTAGTCGACCCTTTCTAGTTCTGGCACTCCGGCCCCGGGCTCCACTCCTTGGCGGCAACGGGCTGGAGCTGTTGTTCAAGGCTTGGGTTGCCCAGCACTTTGAGGTATTCGACTAGCGCCCAGCGCTCTTCCGGCTGCAGGGCGCGCCCGATTACGCCATCCTGGCGGCAACCTGCGCGGAATTCATGGCCCTGATTGCTGTTTCCGGTGATGCGGGTATCGAAGAGGAAGCCCCCTGCGAACTTCTCGCTGTCAAAGCCGACATGCTTGGGGTTGAACTCGAAGTTGCCCACCCAGAACTGGCTGTCGCGCTCCGAGACGGGGGAGAGCAGTTGGAACAGGTTGGGTAATGAGCCGTTATGCAGAAATGGCGGAGTGGCCCAGATACCGTCTAGTGGCCTGGCCTTGTAGCCGCGTTTTTCCTGGACACCGATAGGCAGGCCGAAGCCGTCCATGCGCCAGCGCTCGCGGTCGGAAATACCGGCATCCTGATAGGCGCGGTTTTCCACGTAAGCGGTGACATAGGCCAGGGCCTTGGCGCTGGAAATGTTGTTCAGGTCGATATCATCCAGGGTTGCGCCAAAAAGTCGGACATCCAGCTTGCCGAGTTCGGCCTTGGTCCAGCCGAGCTTGCTGATATCGAAGCGGTGATCGGCAATATTGTCGGCGGTGGTCGGGTCGGTGCCTATGATTGCGGTGGGCACCACTCGCATGCGCCATTCGGGGTCACGGGAGGGGGCAAAGCGTTCCGCTGGCTTTTTCGGGTCGGGGGCATGGCAGTAGACGCAATTTTCGCTATAGAGCGCACGTCCCTGGCTTGCGAGGGGCAGATCGATCTTGCCGAAAACCTGCTCTGGCCAGGCCGGTGGTTTGAGTTGCTTGAGGGTCTCTTCCAGCGTGTGCAGATCGCGCAGGCGTACGCTGGAGGAATAGCGCTCGGACTCGGCCACTGGGTGCCCATCGGCCCCGAGCAGATGCAGGGTTGCCCCCACGCCAAGCGCTTCGCCGACATTGCGCGCCATGGGCTGCATGGCTGAGCCGTTCCATTGAACCCAGTCGAATTTCCAGATGTCCCAGACCTGCGGATAGCTTACCGGTGCATTGGCGATGCGGTAGTTGCTGGGGTCTATGGCATCGCCGAAGACGCTGTTGGCGATGCGGCCGAAGGCGTCGGTGCGGCCAAAACCCTCTTCGGTGGGGTAGAGGCCGCGGTGCCAGTCGTTAAAGGCGGTGCCGAGCAGCCTGTCGAGTACAACCTTGAAGTCGCGGCGTAGTTGCGCGTGTTTGGCCGCATATTCATCGCCGAGCACTTGCTTGGCGAAACGGCGAAACTTCAGCGGGTTGTAGTAGGTAAAGGCCATGCTCATGCCGAGCGACTGTCCGAAACTACCGCCGCGAATGGTCGGCACGGTCGATGCCAGCGAATGCAGTGCCGCCCCGCCATCGATGCGTACCGACTGGCCCTTGTAGCGCAACTCGCCGGTGTGGCAGGCGGCGCAGCTGATATCCAGATAGTGTTCGCCGCTTTCATCGTCCGCATGGCGGGCAAAACCCACAGGCAGATTACCGGGGTTCTGTGGACTAGGCTGTTGTTCCGGGTCGACCAGAAAGCCGAAGCGCGCCAGATAGTCGGGTGCGGCGAATTTTGCGCGGCTGAGGGGCAGCTCAAGTGCGCCGAACCACTCATAGCGCAGGCCTTTAACCTGGGTGCCCTGTGGCGTGTAGTAATAGGTCTGGCGCTCGTCCATGCTCCACTGGTCGAGGTAGTGAAGCTTGTCCGGCTTCTGGTACACCGGCAGATTCGGCTTGGCGATGAAATAGAGGCCAACGCTGAGGGCGATAATCAGCAGTACGAGTACGCCAGAGATAACCCTGCGGATGATGCGCATCGGTACATCCTTGTAGTGTTTTTATTTTAAGGTTTATGCCAAGCAAATCTGTTTATGGCAAGTGGCCAGTGTCTATGGATGATTGGCCGATGCAACTTCATTGCATAGTCTGTGCAATGGTTAGGGCGTTTTCTGAATTGAGAAAGGAGTAGGCGATGCATCCCTTTGACGCGGAAAAACCACCGCAGTTGGCGCTATTGCTGGGTTATGCGGGGTTGGTGCCTTTTGTCAGTGGGGCGCTGGGCATCTGGGTGACGCCGGAAGGCTGGCGGCCTTTTGTTCTCGAGGCGCTGCTTGATTACGCGGCTGTGATCCTGGCTTTTATGGGAGCGATTCACTGGGGGCTGGCGATACGTGGAGAGGATGCGGGCGAACATGCACAGGTGCAGCTTGGTCTTTCGGTGATACCGCCATTGCTGGGCTGGTTGGCCATCAGTGCCGGGCTGCCGATGAGCCTGGCTTTGCCGCTCTGTCTGCTGGCGTTTCTGGGGCTTTATTTTGCCGACTTGAGAGCCGTCAAGCTGGGGCTTGCGCCCGGCTGGTATCCGAGTTTGCGCAAGCCGCTGACCTGGGTGGTGTGCCTTAGCCTACTGCTGGCCTGGGCCAGTGTCTGGGTGCGCTGAGTTCAGCCATTGCTCGACGCAGCGCAGGGTCTGGGCCTGGCGCTGCGACCAGTTGCCATGAATGCATTGCAGCGGTTGTTGATGCTGGCGTAGCCAGCGCTCGCAGTCGCGATAGAAGTCGAGGCGCTGTTGCAGCTGGGGCTGACAGCGCTGACCATCTTCGACCCAGGGTACGGCGACAGGGTCGAGCAGCAGGTGCAAATGGTAGTCGCGTTGCAGCAAGGCCTGCTCGATCCAGTCCGGGCAGTCGCCAAACAGTGCCTGGCTCCAGAGCAGGTTGCTCAACAGATGGGTGTCGAGTATCAGCAACTCCGGGCGGCGCAAGCGTGCGGCGTCTTCCCAGTCCAGCTGACCCTGGGCGATGCTGCTGATATCGGCGTAACAGGTATCGCGCTGTTCTCGCTCGATAAAATGCCGAACAAACTCACCGACCACCAGCCCGCCGAAGGCGCTGTGGATTTCCTGCGCCAGCCAGCTCTTGCCGCTGGACTCCGGGCCGGTCAGGACCAGTACCTTCATGCTTCAACCAGGGCGCGATCACGCTGCCAGGTCAGCCAGCCGCTGATGGCCAGCAGGGTGAAGAGAGCATATAGCCCGGCGGTCAGGAGCAGGCCATGGGTGAGGAACAGGGCGACAAACAGCAGGTCCAGGACAATCCACAGGGGCCAGCATTCGACCCTTTTCTGCGCCATCCACACCTGTGCCACCAGGCTGAACGCACTGAGCGCGGCATCCTGCCAGGGGGCCGTCGCGTCAGTGTAGCTGGCCATCAAAAAGCCCAGCACGAGGGCTCCCGTTGCCCCCAGGGTCAGGCTGAACATCAGGCCCTGGCTGGTCAGACGGCTGACCTGGACGCCCTGGTGGCTGGCACCGCCGCGGGTCCATTGCCACCAGCCATAAAGCTGTAAAGCGGCGTACACGCCTTGCAGGAGCATGTTCGAATAGAGTTTGCCTTCAAAGAAGATCCAGGCATACATCAGCACCATCACCAGGCCGATTGGCCAGCACCAGCGGTTCTGTCTTACGGTCAGCCAGACCGCCAGGACACCAATGGCAGAGGCAATGATTTCCAGGTTGGACATGGGACTCCAGTCGCCAGGGGCAGGTATAAGCTCGGATGGCCGGCGATTGTAGCCATTGCTGTGTGGTTCGTCTTGGCTTATCCCTTCTGGGTTTGACCGGGCTGTGCGTGGGTTTGGCGATATACTGCACAGCACTTAGCGGAGGGTTGGCGTGGTCAGGTCAGTTGTGAGTCTTATCGTGATGGTCTATCTGACAGCCCTCGGCCTTGTGGCGCAGGCTGCCCCAGCGGTGCCGGCCCGCGAGGTGTCGTCGAGCGCCTCGGTGGTGTTCCTCAACCCGGGCTTTTCCAATGAACCCTTCTGGGTGGGTTACAGCGATTTTATGCAGGCGGCCGCCGACAGTCTGGGCATACGCCTGCATATCCTCTATGGCGAGCGCGATCCCCAGCGCATTCTGCGGGCTGCTCGCAGCGTGCTGGCCGACAGCGATCAGCCGGACTATCTGGTCTTTGTCAACGAGATGTATGTCGGTCCGGAGCTGCTGCGCCTGTTTGCTGCAAGCCCGATCAAGACCTTCTCCCTGCATAGTACCCTGACGCCTGAGCAGCAGAGCATCATCGGCGGTCCGCGCGAGCAGTACCGCAACTGGATCGGCAGCCTGATACCCAATGATGAAGAGGCCGGTTACTGGATGGCCAAAGCGCTGATCGGCAAGTTGCGGGGGCGCTCAGGCAGCCTGCTGGCGTTTGCCGGCGTCCGCCATACACCCTCATCCAGTCTGCGTGAACAGGGCCTGCAGCGAGCCCTGGCGGAACATCCCGAAGTGCGCTTGCAGCAACTGGTGCATGGCGAATGGAAGCGCCAGCGTGCTTACGAGCAGGCGCAGATGTTGCTGCAGCGTTATCCGGATGTGCGTCTGGTCTGGTCGGCCAATGACGAGATGGCCTTTGGCGTCATGCAGGCGGCGCAGGAGCTAGGACGCCAGCCCGGCAAGGATATCCACTTGTCGGCGCTGAATACTTCCGATGAGGTGCTGCAGGCCCGAATCGACGGCAAGATCTGCGTCCTGGTCGGTGGTCACTTTACCCTTGGCGGTTGGGCCATGGTGATGCTGCACGATTACCATGCCGGCATCGATTTCGCCGAGCGTGGCGGCAAGAACCGGGTCGACCAGCTATTCAGCCTTCTCGATGCAGGGCAGGCCGCGCGCTTGCAGCAGCGCATCCGGCGCAAGGGCTGCGGACTCGACTTTCACCAGTTCAGTGCCCTCTATCGACCGCAGCTGAAAGACTACGGCTTCTCCAGCCAGCCTCTGCTGGAGTGATTCAGACCCCGGCCAGATGCAGCACCAGTTTGACCGCGGCGAAGATCAGCAGTACGAAGACAAAGGTAAACAGTACGCCCATGATGATGAAGTGGCTCGGTTTGCCTCGGCTGAAGTCGCGGCTACGGTTTTTCCCACTTTGTACGCCCAGGGCCGCAGACAGCACGCTCTGCAGCATTTCCCAGAATGTCAGGGGCTTGTCGTTCTCGTCATCCATGCACACCTCCTCGTCATTGAAGATCAACCGCGATGGTTGCTTAAGCTTAGTCGCACTGCGCCACTCCGCTCCAGAGTGACGTAAGACGGTTATGGCAAGGCAAAAGCTTATTAGAAAATAATTCTAGAAAGATATTCTTGTATTTGTATACTGGCTCGGCGCGCAACCTCTATCAGCCCCTATACCTACAGGAATATCCCATGAGTCAGACCCTCCAGCTGTACCAGAGCGTTGGTGCCAAACAGTTCAGCGCCATGATCCGCGAGGTCGCACCGTACTTCGCCAGCATCGATCCGCAGTTCGTCGAGCTGCGGGCCGGCTATGCCGAAGTCACCTTCGCCAAGCGCCGCGAGGTGCTTAACCATATTGGCACCGTACACGCCATTGCCCTGTGCAATGCGGCGGAGCTGGCGGCGGGAACCATGACCGATGCATCCATCGGCAAAGGTTATCGCTGGATTCCCAAGGGCATGACGGTGGAGTACCTGGCCAAGGCTGATGGCGATATCCGCGCCGTGGCCGATGGCAGCGGAGTGGACTGGAACAGCCTGGGCGATCTGATGGTGCCGGTCACGGCCTATGTCGGTGACAAACTGGTGTTCCGTGCACAGATCAATATGTACGTCAGTCAGGCCTGAGCGGGGGAGTTTAGCCATGGCAGCATTGAGCATGAGCGAGGTGCACTATCCGCCAGCTGACAAACGCTGGATCAGCCTATGGCTGATTCTGCTGGTGACCGGTATCGCGGGTTTCGACAGCGCCCTGGCGCAAGACCAGGTGTCGACCTCGCAGATTGAACGCGGGCGTTACCTGGTGCGGACCAGCGGTTGTAACGACTGCCACACCCCGGGCTATCCGGAGTCGGCCGGCCAGGTTGATGAGCAAGACTGGCTGACGGGCAGTGACCTGGGCTGGCGGGGCCCCTGGGGTACTACTTATGCGGGCAATCTGCGTCAGGTTGTGCAGCACATGGATGAACAGCGTTGGCTCAGCCATGCGCGGACTGCCTGGCGGCCGCCCATGCCCTGGTTCAACCTGCGCGATATGAGCGATGCCGACCTGAGCGCAATCTATCGTTATATTCGCCATCTAGGCGCGGCAGGCGAGGCGGGGCCGGCTTATGTGCCGCCAGGGCAAGAGCCGAAAACCGCCTATGTGCAGTTTCCGCCGGGCCCCTGAGTGCGGTATCTGCTCGACTCAGTGCTGTGGCGTTAGCCTACGCCGCGAACGGCTGTCGAGCAGGTGGCTGGCGCGGGCGCGTAATTGCCCGCAGCCGCCATCGATATCCTGGCCCGCCGAGTTGCGCACCTTGGTCAGCACGCCGCGGCTATGCAGATAGCGCACGATCTGCACGATACGCTCGCCATCGGGGCGCTGGAACTCATCGGCTTCCAGGCTGTTGTAGGGGATCAGGTTCATGATCGCGTACTTGCCCTTGAGCAGGCGCAGGATGCCGTCCATTTCCTCCTGGCTGTCGTTGATCCCCTTGAGCAGCGTCCACTGGTACTGGATCGGGTAATCAATCTGTCGCGCGTAGGTTTCGCCCAGCTCGACTAGCTCTTCAGGATCGATCCGCGGCGCACGCGGCAGCAGTGTCTGGCGCAGTTCGGCATCGGTTGTGTGCAGCGAAAGCGCCAGGGCCGGTTTGATCTGCTGCTGTGGCAGGCGCTCGAAGACCCGCGGGTCGCCGACGGTGGAAAACACCAGGTTGCGCTGGCCGATACCGCCTTCGGTGCCGAGCAGGTCGATGGCTTCGAGCACGTTGTCGAGGTTATGCGCCGGTTCGCCCATGCCCATGAAGACCACTTTTTTCACCGGGCGAAAGCGCCGCGCCAGAGCAACCTGGGCGACGATCTCGGCGGTGCTCAGCTGGCGCAGCAGGCCGCTCTTGCCGGTCATGCAGAACACGCAGCCCACCGCGCAACCGACCTGGCTGGAGACGCATAGGCCGTCGCGCGGCAGCAGCACGCTTTCCACCATCTGCTTGTCCGCCAGCTCCACCAGCAGGCGCGCCGAGCCATCGCCGGCCGGGTGTTCGGCGCTCAAGCGGGCCAGGCCGTCGAGCTCGCGGCTCAACTGCGGCAGGGCATTACGCACCGCCAGCGGCAGAAAGTTCTCGGTCTTCTGGTTGCGCGTGCCGGTATCCAGCGGCTTGCCTTGCAGCCAGGCACGGGTGATCCGCCCGATGTGCAGGGGCTTGGCACCGAGGTCGGTGAGGCGCTGGTGAAAATCGTGAATATGCATGGGGCGCGCATGCTACCACCGGGTCGATTGCGGTGGTATCTGTCGGCAGGGGCGGCCGTCGGTTGGGGAGCGGAAAAGCGCGTATGGCTTTGCTCAAGCCGCTCGGGACACTCATACTAGCGCCTTGATTGGCCTGACCCAGCTGTGCGGAGCGGTAGATGAAATTTATACACCAGCGCGAACACCTCAACGAAGACGATGTCGTCGTGATCGAGTGCTCGCAGACCTGCAATATTCGCCTGATGAGCGATGCCAACTTCCGCAGCTTCAAGAATGGTGGCCGGCACACCTATCACGGCGGCGCATTCGATACCTTCCCGGCGAAGATCACCGTACCCAGCAGCGGCTTCTGGAATATCACCATCGATACAGTGAGTCGCAAGGCCATCAGCGTGACGCGCAAGCCGACGCTCAAGCATTCGATCAAGATCGTGCGCAAGTCCACTTCGCGCCTGAGCTGAGTGCGCGGGCGCTACTCGGTGCTGGCGTGTTGCGGGCTGTCGTTGCCCAGGCGGTACTGGTTCTCGCCGCTGCGCTTGGCTTCATACATCGCCAGATCGGCGATGTGAATCAGCCGGTCCATGCTCGGCGTGTGGTCCGGGAATATAGCGATACCCAGGCTGGCACTGATGCGCTGTGGGCTGTTGGCGAGATCGAGCGGGGCGGCTAGCGCCGCGAAGATCTTCTCGCCGATAGCGCGGGCTTCCTCCTCCAGGCTGCCGTTCAAGGCCAGACCTTCGAGGATGACCACGAATTCATCGCCGCCGATGCGTGCCACGCTGTCGGATTCGCGTAGTGCGCCCTTGAGTCGTTGCGCCGTGGTGACCAGCACCTGATCACCGGCCGCATGGCCGTGAGCATCGTTGATCGCCTTGAAACCATTGAGGTCGATAAACACCAGGGCCACGCGCGTCGCATTGCGCCGCGCGCGCTCCAGGGCATTGCCCAGGCGATCTTCGAACACCAGTCGGTTGGGCAGGCCGGTCAGCACATCGTGATGCGCCAACTGGTGTAGCTGCTGAGTCCAGGTTTTCTCTTCGGTGATGTCGCGTACCACGCCCATCATTTTTACAGCCACACCCTGTGAGTTTTTCACCACGTTGCCGGTTTCGCGTAGCCAACGCACGCTGCCGTCCGCCCAGACCACACGGTATTCCTCGTCGTGGTTCTCGCCGGACTCAATACAGCGCAACTCGCCTGCACGCACACGCTCACGATCATCAGGGTGCACGCTGGCGCAAAACAGTTCGTAGCTCGGCGTTACCGCGCCCACTGCATGGCCGAACATGGCGTAAATTGCCTCAGACCAATACAGACGGTTGGTGTCGATATCCCAATCCTAGGTGCCGATCCGGGCGAAGTACTGGCTGCGTTTGAATCGCTCGACATCTTCCAGTGACCGTCCAGGCTCGCTGCCCGGCTGCAGAAGGATAAGCCGGTCTGCGTGGCCAGCTCCCAGGCACGAGACTTCAAGTGGCAATCGACTGCCGCTAACGCTGACTATCTGCCGGCCTGGTGTCGTGCCAAGGGGCTCGACTGCATTGAGTTCCGGCAGGCAGTCGGTCAGGCGTAAGCCAAGCAGCTCGTCGCCGGCTTTATCGAGCAATTGGGATGCCGCCAGGTTGTGCTGGCGAATAATTCCGGCGCGGTCAATCAGCAGTACGCCATCGGCCAGTTTGTCGAACAGCTGACCGTGGATTTCCAGCCGTTGCCGGGCCCGACGCTCACGACGGATCAGTCTGACCAGCAGGGCCAGGAGCAGCAGGGTGGCGGCGAGGGCGAAGATGATTAGGAACATGCACTTCCGCGTCGCAAGGTGGCTTGAGTTCCCTGAGTGAACCGGGGAGTAGTGCAGGCATTATGCCTGCGCTCATTCGTTAGTTGTCATATCCCAGATTGGGTGCCAGCCAGCGTTCACTGACGTTGAGATCCTGCTTCTTGCGCTCGGTGTAGCTTTGCACCTGGTCCTTGTCGATCTTGCCCACGGCGAAGTACTGCGCCTGCGGGTGGGCGAAGTACCAGCCACTGACCGAGGCGGCGGGGAACATGGCGTAGTGCTCGGTGAGGAACACGCCGCTGCGGCCGGCCTTGTCGAATTCGGCGATGGGGTCGAGCAGATTGAACAGGGTCTTCTTCTCGGTATGGTCCGGGCAGGCCGGGTAGCCGGGAGCGGGGCGGATGCCCTTGTAGGCTTCCTTGATCAGCTCGTCGTTGGAAAGCTGCTCTTCCGGATCGTACCCCCAGTAGTGGGTGCGTACTTCTTTGTGCAGCCATTCGGCGCAGGCTTCGGCCAGGCGGTCGGCCAGGGCCTTGACCATGATCGAGTTGTAGTCGTCGCCGGCCTCCTGGTAGGCCTTGGCCACTTCTTCGGCACCGATGCCGGCGGTGGTGATAAAACCGCCGACGTAATCGGTGATGCCGCTGTCTTTCGGCGCGACGAAGTCGGCCAGGGACAGGTTCGGCTTGCCGTCCGGCTTGATGGTCTGCTGGCGCAGGTGATGCAGCTTGGCCAGGGGCTGACCGTCGTCGCCGTACAGCTCCAGATCGTCGTCATTCACCTGGTTGGCCGGCCAGAAACCGAGTACGGCGCGGGCGCTGATCAGTTTTTCGTCGATCAGCTTGTTCAGCATCGCCTGGGCATCTGCGAACAGTGCGGTAGCGGCTTCGCCAACCACTTCATCGGTCAGGATGCGCGGGTATTTGCCGGCCAGGTCCCAGGAGATAAAGAACGGCGTCCAGTCGATATATTCGGCCAGCACCTTGAGGTCGATATTTTCCAGCACCTTGACGCCGGTAAAGCTCGGTACGGTCGGCTGATAGGTTGCCCAGTCGAATTTGGGTTTGTTGGCGACCGAGGCGGCGTAGCTCAGGCGTTCGGTGCGGGTGCTGCGGTTGGCGGTGCGCTCGCGCACTTCGATGTAGTCGAGGCGGGTGCGCTCGACAAAGTCGGCCTTGAGTTCTTTGGACAGCAACTGGGTGGCCACGCCCACAGCGCGTGAGGCGTCGGTGACGTAAACCACGGCATCGTTCTGGTACTTGGGCTCGATCTTCACCGCAGTGTGGGCTTTCGAGGTGGTCGCGCCGCCGATCATCAGCGGCAGGCTAAAGCCCTGGCGCTGCATCTCGCGGGCGACATGCACCATCTCGTCCAGCGAGGGGGTGATCAGGCCAGACAGGCCGATGATGTCGCATTTCTCGGCGATCGCCGTTTGCAGGATCTTCTCCGCCGGCACCATCACGCCGAGGTCGACGATGTCGTAGCCGTTACAGCCCAAGACCACACCGACGATATTCTTGCCGATATCGTGCACATCGCCTTTCACGGTCGCCATCAGGATCTTGCCCTTGGCTTCCGGCTTGTCGCCTTTTTCCAGCTCGATAAAGGGGATCAGGTGACCGACCGCCTGCTTCATCACTCGGGCGGATTTAACCACCTGCGGCAGGAACATCTTGCCCGCGCCGAAGAGGTCGCCAACCACGTTCATCCCGGCCATCAACGGCCCTTCGATCACTTCGATGGGGCGCGAGCACTGCTGGCGGCATTCTTCGGTGTCTTCGATGATATGGCTGGTGATGCCCTTGACCAGCGCGTGCTTGAGGCGATCGACCACACTCCAGGTGCGCCATTCCTCGGTCTCGACTTCCTTGACGCTGCCGTCGCCCTTGTAGTTGTCGGCAATCGCCAGCAAGGCCTCGGTGCCGTTCGGCGTGCGGTTGAGCACCACGTCTTCCACCGCGTCGCGCAGTTCCTTGGGAATCTCGTCGTAGATTTCCAGCTGGCCGGCGTTGACGATGCCCATGGTCAGGCCGTTCTGGATCGCGTAGTAGAGGAACACCGAGTGAATGGCTTCCCGCACCGGGTTGTTGCCACGGAAGGAGAACGACACGTTGGATACCCCGCCCGAAGACAGGGCGTGGGGCAGGTGGTCGCGGATATAGGCGCAGGCCTCGATAAAGTCGACCGCGTAGTTGTTGTGTTCCTCGATGCCGGTCGCCACGGCGAAGATGTTCGGGTCGAAGATGATGTCTTCCGGCGGAAAGCCCACTTCATTGACCAGAATGTCGTAGCTGCGTTGGCAGATCTCGCGCTTGCGCGCGGCGGTGTCGGCCTGGCCGGCCTCGTCGAAAGCCATTACCACCACGGCCGCGCCGTAACGTTTGCACAGCTTAGCGTGGTGTTTGAACTGCTCGACGCCTTCCTTCATGGAGATCGAGTTGACGATGCCCTTGCCCTGGATGCACTTGAGGCCCGCCTCGATCACTTCCCATTTGGAGGAGTCGATCATGATCGGCACGCGAGAAATGTCTGGCTCGCCGGCAATCAGATTCAAGAAGGTGACCATGGCCTTCTGTGAATCGAGCATGCCCTCGTCCATGTTGATGTCGATCACCTGGGCACCGGCTTCCACCTGCTGCAGGGCGACTTCCAGGGCTTCGGTGTAGTTGTCCTCGCGGATCAGGCGGGCGAACTTGGCGCTGCCGGTGATATTGGTGCGCTCGCCGACGTTGATAAACAGCGAGTTGCGGTCGATGGTGAAGGGCTCAAGACCGGACAGGCGGCAGGCCTTGGGAATATCCGGAATGGCGCGCGGCGGGTATTTGCTCACCGCCTCGGCAATCGCCTGGATATGCGCGGGCGTGGTGCCGCAGCAGCCGCCGACTATGTTCAAGAAGCCCGAGGCAGCGAATTCTTCCACTACCACGGCCATTTCCGCCGGGGTTTCATCGTATTCGCCGAAGGCATTCGGCAGGCCGGCGTTGGGGTGGGCGGAGACGTTGGTTTCCGCCTTGGCCGCCAGTTCTTCCAGGTACGGACGCAGGTCCTTGGCACCGAGGGCGCAGTTCAGGCCCACGGAGATCGGGTTGGCGTGGCGCACCGAGTTCCAGAAAGCTTCGGTGGTCTGCCCGGACAGGGTGCGGCCGGAGGCGTCGGTGATGGTGCCGGAAATCATAATTGGCAGTTCGACGCCGTCGTCCTCGAATACCTGCTGCACGGCGAAGATCGCCGCCTTGGCGTTGAGGGTGTCGAAGATGGTTTCGATCAGGATCATGTCCGCGCCGCCTTCGATCAGGCCGCGGGTGGCTTCCACGTAGTTTTCCACCAGCTCGTCGAAGGTGACGTTGCGGTAGCCGGGGTTGTTCACGTCTGGGGAGATCGAGCAGGTGCGGCTGGTTGGGCCCAGGACGCCGGCGACGAAGCGCGGGCGATCCGGGGTTTCCAGGGTCTTTGCATCGGCCACACTTCGGGCCAGGCGTGCGCCTTCGACGTTCAGCTCATACACCAGGCTCTCCATGCCGTAATCGGCCTGGGACACCTGGGTGGCGTTAAAGGTGTTGGTTTCGAGAATGTCGGCACCGGCATCCAGGTAGGCCTTCTCGATCGCGCCAATCACGTCCGGGCGGCTCAAGATCAGCAGGTCGTTGTTGCCTTTTACATCCTGCGGCCAATCGGCGAAGCGCGCGCCGCGGTAGTCCTCTTCCTCCAGCTTGTAGCTCTGGATCATGGTGCCCATACCGCCGTCGAGGATCAGGATGCGTTCCTTCAGGGCTTGCTGGAGAGCTTGGAGGCGGGCGCTGCGATCGGACAGAGACATGGAGAGAACTACCTGGGACGCGTGAAAAAAGATGCGCGATGATAACAAAGCTGCACGCTTTTGCAGTGGTCTGCGCTTTTACATGAATTCCGCTCATGTTCGCCGATTGGCCTTGTTGAGCCCGTGCCGGCTAGAATCGGGTCCTGAGCCATTTTAGAGACGCCTCCATGGTCTGCCGCTTACTGCTTGGCGTGTGTTGTTTGTTCATCGGCTCATTGCAGGCGGCTGAACCCATCTCCTACAGCCGCGATATCCAGCCGATATTTACCCAGCATTGTGTGGCCTGCCACGCCTGTTACGACGCCGCCTGTCAGCTCAACCTGGGCAGCGGCGAAGGCGTGCAGCGCGGTGCCAGCAAGGCTGCGGTGTACAACGGCACGCGCACCCAGGCGCAGGCCACCACGCGCCTGTTTGTCGATGCCCATGGCCCGGCGGCCTGGCAGCGCAAGGGTTTTACCTCGGTGCTGGATGCGCAGGGCAGTCAGGCAGCGTTAATGGCGAGGATGCTGGAACTGGGCCATCGGCAGCCGTTTGCTGCCAATAGCAAGCTGCCGGCGACGCTGGATATCGGCATCAAGCGGGTCAACCAATGCCCGCTGCCGCAGGAGTTCGACGAGTTTGCCCGGAACAATCCGCAAGCCGGCATGCCGTTCGCGGTCACAGGTTTGACTGAGGCCGACTACCAGACGCTGCAGGCTTGGATAGAACAGGGCGCGCCGGTCGATCAGCAGGCGCTGCAGGCCAGTGCAGCCGAGGCCCAGCAGATCGCCAGCTGGGAAAGCTTTATGAACGCCCCCGGTGCCCGCGAGGCGCTGGTTTCGCGTTGGCTGTATGAACACCTGTTTCTCGCCCATCTGCATTTTGCCGGCGGCGAGCCCGGGCATTTCTTTCAGATGGTGCGTTCGCGCACCCCCAGCGGTGAGCCGGTGGACGTCATCGCCACGCGCCTGCCCAACGAGGACCCCGGCAGCGAGTTCTATTACCGCCTGACGCCGGTGCAGGGGGTGATAGTGCACAAGACCCATATCACCTATGGGCTCAGCGCGGCTAAGCTGGCGCGGGTCAAGGAGCTGTTCTTCGCCAGCGACTGGCAGGCGGATGCGGTGCCGGGCTATAGCCTGCAGCGCCGCGCCAACCCGTTCGAGACCTTCGCGGCGATTCCGGCCCAGGCGCGTTACCAATTTATGCTGGATAACGCCGAATACTTTGTGCGCACCTTTATCCGCGGCCCGGTGTGTCGTGGGCAGATCGCCACGGATGTGATTCGCGATAATTTCTGGACCCTTTTCCAGGACCCGCAGCACGACCTCTATATCACCGACCCCGAGTACCGTGAGCAGGCCAAGGCGTTGCTGGCCGTGCCCGGGCTGCGGGATAGCCTCAGTGACTTTCTCGGCCTGTGGCGCTCCTACCGCGACAAGCGCAATGACTATGAAGCGCTGCGCATGCAGCGCTATGCCGATGCGCCCGGGCCGAGCTGGTCGCATATCTGGGCCGGTAATGACAATGCGCTGCTGTCGATCTTCCGCCAGCATGACAGCGCCTCGGTGCGTAAAGGCCTGATCGGCGAGGTGCCGCAGACCCTCTGGTGGCTGGATTTTCCGCTGCTGGAGCGCACCTATTACCAGCTGGTGGTGAATTTCGATGTGTTCGGCAACGTGTCGCACCAGGCGCAGACGCGGCTGTATTTTGATCTGATCCGCAATAGTGCCGAGGTCAACTTCCTCCGCCTGATGCCGGCCGAGTCGCGCCAGGGCTATCTGAATGACTGGTACCAGAGCAGCGGCAAGCTGAAGATCTGGCTGCATTACCAGGCCATCGATAGGAAAAGTCCGAGCGCCCTGCGCCTGCCTGGCAACGACCCCAAGCGCAGCTTTGTCGAGACTCTGCTGGAACGCTACGGCAGCCTGAATGCGCGGCCGGATCCGATCAACCGCTGCACCGGCGCGCATTGTCATCGCCCGGGGCTGGACGCCGAGTTGCAGCGCGTCGAGCAGTCCCTGAGCCGGCTGGCAGCCAAACCTGCGGGCACGCTCAAGGTGATCGATCAACTGCCCGAGGCAACCTTGTTACGGCTGGAAATGGCCGATGGCCGGCGCGAGGTTTACAGCCTGCTGCGCAACCGCGCGCACAGCAATGTGGCCTTTATGCTCGGGGAGGAACTGCGCTATCAGCCGGCGCTGGATACCCTGACGGTGTATCCAGGCGTGCTCAGCAGTTACCCGAACTTTATCTTCAATGTTCAGGCGGAGCAGACGGCTGAGTTTGTTGCGGCGCTGGAGCAGGCCCGTGATGCCGCGGCCTTCGAGAAAGTCGTCGAACGCTGGGGCATTCGCCGCACGCATCCCGAGTTCTGGCGCTATTTCCACGATATGTCGGCGTATATCCAGCAAACCGAACCGATCGAAGCCGGGGTGCTGGATATGAATCGCTATCAGAACCTTTGAAATAAACGGGATTATTACTGCGCTACTATCCCTACCAATTTACTAGGACTTTGCCGGCATGGCCGACTGGCGTACACTGCGCCCATGTTTGCGAGGAGTTGCCATGAGCACCATTACCATTACCGACGCTGCCCACGACTATCTGGCTGATCTGCTGAGCAAGCAGAACACCCCGGGCATCGGCATTCGCGTATTTATCACCCAGCCGGGCACCCAGTACGCCGAAACCTGCATCGCCTACTGCAAGCCGGGCGAACAGAAGGCTGAAGACACCGCCCTGGGCCTGGCCAGCTTTACCGCCTGGATCGACGCGGTCAGCGAGCCCTTCCTGGAAGACGCCGTGGTCGACTACGCCACTGACCGCATGGGCGGCCAGCTGACCATCAAGGCACCGAACGCCAAGGTGCCGATGGTCAACGAAGACAGCCCGATCAACGAACGCATCAGCTACTACCTGCAGACCGAGATCAATCCCGGTCTGGCCAGCCACGGCGGTGAAGTCAGCCTGATCGATGTGGTCGACGACGGTATCGCGGTATTGAAGTTCGGCGGTGGCTGCCAGGGCTGCGGCCAGGTCGACCTGACCCTCAAGGAAGGCATCGAGAAGACCCTGCTTGAGCGCATCCCGGAGCTGAAAGGCGTGCGTGACGTTACCGACCATAGCAACAAGGAAAACGCCTACTACTAAGGTGCGGGCCAAATAAAAAGGCGACCCAGTGGGTCGCCTTTTTGCTGCCTGTGATTTACGGATTGAAGTTAAAACGAGGCTTTTGCGCGCTACGCCTAGCCGGCAGTAGCATCAGCATGGCCAGGCCGACGAGGGGCAGGATCACCAGGTTGAGCGCGCTCCAGCCGAGGCCACTGATCAACACGCCGGCGCTAAATGCGGCTCCCGCGGCCAGCACGCCATTGAGCAGCTCCATCAGGCCCTGGGCCTGGCCGCGCTGGGTGTCGTCATGGCCTTCGGCAAGCAGCGTGGTGCCGGCGACCAGCATCAGGTTCCAGCCCAGCCCGAGCAGCAAGGAGCTGAATAGAAAGTGCAGCTGTTGCAGGCCACTGAGGGCGACAGTGGCGCTGGCCAGCAGTATCACGCCTCCCAGCAGGGCTACCCGGCGGCTGCCGAGGCGGTCGACCAGAGGGCCGGCAAGGAAGGCGGGGAGAAACATGCCGAGCATATGCCACTGGATCACCTGGGCGCTGCTTTCCAGGGCAAAGCCGCAGAAGTTCATGGCCAGGGGCGTGGCATTCATCACCAGGACCATCAGACCATTGCCCACCGCGGTGGTGGCGATGGCTGCGCGTATCACTGGGTTGCCCAGAAGCTGGCGTAACTCTTTGAGTCCGGCCTTGGCCCTGGGCGGGGCAGCACCTTCGCGCAATCTGCTCAGCAGGAGCAGGGCCAGCAGGGCGAGGGAGGCGATCAACAGGTAGGCACCGACAAAGGGCCGGTCCAGCAGCTTCCCTGCCCCCAGCAGCAGGCTTGGCACCAGCAGGGCTGCCAGCACGCCTCCGCCAATGACGTAGGCGCTGGCGCGACCTTTCTCAGTCGCAGTGACAGCTTCCAGCGCGGCAAAGCGATAGTACATCGCCGACGCCTGATAAGCGCCGATGGGCAGGGCTCCCAGACAAAACAGCAAAAAGTCGCCCAGCCACACGCCCAGCGCGCTAAGCAGGCCGCCCAGTACCCCGGCACCGGCTCCGAGCATCAAGCCGGGACGCCGGCCATGGCGCTGCATAAACAGCGACAGGGGCTGTACGGTGAGCAGGTTGCCCAGCATCCACAAGCCCAGCGGCAGGGTGGCCAGGCTATTGAACGGGGCCAGTTGCAGCCCCACCAGGGCGGTCAGGGTGATGCCGATCATCGAGCACGACCAGTACAACGCCTGGCCGGCAAACAGCAAACGGATAGAGGAATTGCGTAACAGCAGCATCGGCGTGCTCCCGGGGCGAGTTAGGTTGTAAGCGATGGTTAAACCTTGGCATCACAGCCAGCGGGCTTGAGTACCCGCTCACTGGAGGCCGGGAAGTGTTCCAGCTTGGCTTTCGGGCGGGGCGGGCGGCTCAGCAGTTCGCCGCCGCAGTTCGGGCAAACGCCTTGCAGACGGTCGCTGGCGCAGGTGCGGCAGAAGGTGCACTCGAACGAGCAGATCAGCGCATCTGGCGAATCGCCAGGCAGGTCGCGGTCGCAGCATTCGCAGTTGGGGCGTAGTTGCAGCATGGTGGGCTCCCTGGGCTTGAGGCGGTCAGGCGAAGCGTTCGCTGTATTCCTGGGGGCTGATACCCAGGTGTTTGTGAAAGCTGCGCCGCAGGTTTTCCGCATGGGCGAAACCACTCAGGCGCGCCACGGTGCCGATCGAGGCCTGGGCGCTCTGCAGCAGGGTGCGCGCGGTTTCCAGGCGAATACGTTCGACATAGCGGCCAGGCCCCATGCCCAGTTCCTGGACAAACACCCGCGACAGCGTGCGCGGGGTCATATGAGCCTGTTCGGCCAGGGCCGCCAGGGACAGGTCGTCGCTCAGGTGCAGGGGGATCCATTCGAGCAGGGCGCTCAGGCGCGGCACGCGGCTGGGCTCCGGGGTCAGCAGTGCGCTGAACTGGGCCTGCCCACCGGGGCGGCGCAGAAACATCACCAGGCGTCTGGCCACCGCCAGGGCGATGGGCCGACCCAGGTCGGCTTCGACCAGGGCCAGTGCCAGGTCGATGCCGGCCGTGACCCCGGCCGAGGTAAAGATATGGCCGTTGCCGGCGGGGTCCAGTGGATCGTAGGTGTGCAGACAATCGTCGGCGATCTCGACCTGCGGATGGCGTGTACGCAGCTGCTCGACATCGGCCCAGTGGGTGGTGGCACGCCGGCCATCGAGCAGGCCGGCGGCGGCGAGGATCAGCGCGCCGGAACACACCGAACCGAGGCGGCGCACCTGGGGGGCGGCAGCGCCCAGCCAGGCCAGCAGTGGCTCGTTCTGACATTGCGCCTGTTCACCCAGGCCGCCAGGAATAAGCAAGGTGTCGATCTGCGCCGGATCGGTCTCGCCCCAGGCCTGCTCGGCCACCAGCTGAAAGCCGGCCGAGGTGGCAACGGCTCCGGGCTGTTGAGCGAGTACCAGCAGGCGATAGAAAGGCGGCAGGCCCTGACGTTGACGCTCGTCATTGGCGGAGGCGAAGACCTGCAACGGACCGCTCAGATCCAGGCTCATGACATTGGGGTAGAGCAGGCAGGCGATGGTCTTCAGGGCATCCATGGAGGGGTTCTCGAGCGGCGATGGATGCAGTGTGCGCCGATCGAGTAAATGGCAACAAGGACATTAAGCCCACAGATATTGCCATTTTCGCTCGCGCCGGTTGGGCGCGAGCGAGGGGGTGGATTACTCCGGCATGCTCCAGGGTTCCAGGGCGAAACCTTGCTGGCTGAGCTGTTCGCGGGACTGTTGCAGCAGGTTGGCGAACTGCACCGGGTCGCTGTAGACCGTGCTCGACAGCTGGGTGCGACCGAGCAGGCGGGTGCTGGTGCGGTCAATCACGCTCAGGCTGAGGTTGCCGGTGCCATCCTGGGGAGCCCAGGCGACACACTGGAAAGGTTTAAAGGCGCGGTCGGCAATCAGCAGTGCTTCGTTAAAACGCAACGGGGCGTTCATGGGGTCGGTTTCTCCGAGTTGATCCCAAATCTACAAGGGCAGGCGGTCAATTCACGCTTGCCAGTCATAGATGTTGATGACCGACCCTGACCCTCAAGTCACATAGTTGATGAAAAATGCAAGAAATTGTCCGATTAATCACATTTTCATGGGCAACGCCGCGGTTGGCGTGACCTGTGAGCGATCTGCCGGCTGAGTCCGCAGGCTTAGCAGGCGCTTAGCAGTTGGCGCAGGTAACGGCCGATATAGCGCTGAAAGCGCTTGTCGTGCCAGTAGGTCAGGTGGCTCAGGGGTGTGTGCCGGGCGTACCAGGGGCCGACCGGCATGGCGCGGTCCTCGGCGACCACCGCGGCGTAGCTGGGCAGGGGCCTTAGCGGGTAGCCGAGCGGGTCGGCCGGGGCATAGAGATTGAGCCAGCGCGCCTGCTCACGTACTGCGTTGGGCAGGCAGTTGCCGGGAAAGCGGATCGGTATCACCGGGTCACAGGCGAAGGTAAACAGCGGAATATTGCAGCCGAAGGTGATCAGGCCGCTGAGGGTTTCCAGGGCCAGAAAGGGATCGAGCGGGCAGCTTTCGGCCTGGTTGATGCGTTGTTGGTCCCAGGCGAAGTTGGAAAAGATATGCCCGCCCGACGAATGCGCCAGCACCACCAGCGGGGTGTCGGCATCCACCTTGGCGCGCAGGGCCAGTAGGCCGTTGCGCAGGCACTGGTGGACTTCTTCGTAGGTGGTGTCGTAGGCCTGGCTGACCTTGCGGTAGCCGCTGGCGTCGCCGAGAAACAGGGTGACGATGCGTCTGAGCCAGCGCCAGCGCACCGGTTGGTCGCGCAGGCTCTGCAGGTAGGCGTACTGGCGGTTGTCCAGCACGCTGGCCCAGTAGAGGCTCTGGAAGGCCACGTCGCTGGCGTCGATACCGAGTTGCTGGCGCAGGCCGGCAATCAGGCCCTCGGCGAAAACGTGCTGGCCCTCGTCATTACGCTGGTCGGGCTGGGTGCCGATACCATGAATAATGGCGACTGCGAGTTTTATTCTGGCCATCCGTGGTCATGCCTCGATTACTGCTTGATCGGTGAGGGCGGCTATAGCGCTTGCAGGCGTTCGCCCAGACGGTCGCTGTCGACCAGTTCGAGAAACTCGTCGCCCAGGCGCTGGCTTTCGGCCATGGCCAGCTGCCAGTAACGCTGACGGCCGGCATCGTCGCCCAGGTAGCGGCTGAAGTCCTTGCGGTCTGGCAGTTTGCCATGAGGCAGGCGGGCCAGGTAGTCGCGTGATGGGGCCAGCAGCACGACATCCTGCAAACGGTTGCTGTCGCCACGACGCCAGGGCATGCCCTTGTCGAACCAGCCGGGGATCACCTTGTCGGTGAAATGCGGGTAGAGCACGATGTCGTTGCCGCTGTAGGGCAGGTCCAGGTGATAGTCGAGCAGGCCGCCATCGCGGTAGGTGCCAGGGCCGGCCCCGGGAATATCGCGTACGCCCTGCATGACCATGGGGATGGAGCCGGAGGCGAGCAGGGCATGGCGCAGGTTGGCGCTATCGAGTTGCAGGTAGCGCGAGGGGAAGTCGTGCAGCGCAGTCAGCGGCGGTGCCTGCCGGGCATCGTGCAGGATTACCCGCTCGAAGTGGCGGGCCAGGCGCGCGCGGCCGAGCAGGTTGTTGCCGATCACCGAGGACAGGCCCAGGCCGAGGGCCCCGCGATGGTCGTGCTGGAGCAGGCCGTGGCTCTTCACCACCACGATGTTCAGGCGGTAATGGGCATTGCTGAGGATGCTGGCATCCTGGGCCTGCAGCAGCTGTTCGAGCATCAGGCTGCAGCTTTGCGACACCTCGGCCATGCTCACGCCCTTGGCAAAGCGCTGGGCGGTATAGAGTTCGCCCAGGCGGCGAATACCGGCCGCGGCATCGGGCAGGCAAGCGCTGGCAAAGCGCCAGGAACCGATGGACGCGCCGATCAGGGCGCGCTCGCGTGGCGCGCGCAATAGCCAGTCGCCGAACAGGGCCAGGTCCAGTCCCTGGATGCCCAGGGCCTTGGGGCCGCCGGCAGCACCGGGCAGAATGCCCACATCCGCCGGTTGCAGGCCCTGCTCGCGAATACGCGCAAGTGCCCGTTTGCCGGCTTTGATAGTCAGGGCTGGGGACTTGATCAAGATCGCACTCATGCTGGCCTCCGTCGCGCAAGGCAGCGATTATAGAGCGCTGTTTTCCCAGGCCAAGCCACTTCAGCGCATGAATGATGCAAGCATGCAGGCGGGTAATTGGCGGCCGTCTGGGTTTTAAGCTTGGATTAAGTCCGCTGCAGTACCTTGGGTTGCGTAGAAAGCTATTGCGTAAGGATATTCACGATGAACCGATTGACCGCTGTATTCACCGCCGCTGCCCTGGCCCTGACTGCGGGCTTGGCCCAGGCTCGCGATCTCGGTCCGGACGAGGCGCTCAAACTGCGTGACGCCGGTATCATCCAGACCTTCGAAAAACTCAATGCGACAATTCTGACCCGACATCCCGGCGGCACGATCGAGGAGACCGAGCTGGAAGAAGAATACGGTCGCTATATCTACCAGGTCGAAGTTCGCGACGCCCAGGGCGTGCAATGGGACGTCGAACTGGACGCCACCAACGGGCAACTTCTGAAGAACCAGCAGGACGATTGATGACTATTCGAGCGGTCCTTTACCGCACGCTGTTGGCTGCGCTGCTGGTGGTGCCGACCTTCAGCAGTGCCCGCGACCTGAATCAGGATGAGGCCCTGCGTCTGCGCCGCGAGGGGGCGATTTTGCCCCTCGATCAGCTGATGCAGGTGGCGATGCAGCGTTACCCTGGTGCCGTGCTGCTCGAAGTCGAGCTGGAAGAGGAAGAGGGTGTGCTGATATATGAGGTGGAGCTGGTGACCCAGCAGGGTGTGGTGCGCGAGCTGGAGCTGCATGCCGGCACCGCTGAAGTGCTCAAGGACGAGGTGGATGACTGAATGCGCCTGTTGCTGGTTGAAGACCATGTACCGCTGGCCGACGAATTAGTCGCCGACCTGACTCGCCAGGGCTATGCAATCGACTGGCTGGCCGATGGCCGCGATGCGGCCTATCAGGGGGCGAGCGAGCCCTATGACCTGATCATCCTCGACCTCGGCCTGCCTGGTAAGCCGGGCCTGCAGGTGTTGCAGGAGTGGCGAGCAGGGGGCGTGACCACCCCGGTGCTGATCCTCACCGCCCGCGGTTCCTGGGCGGAGCGTATCGAAGGGCTCAAGGCCGGGGCCGACGACTATCTGAGCAAACCCTTTCACCCCGAAGAGTTGCACCTGCGTATCCAGGCGCTGCTGCGCCGTGCCCATGGCCTGGCCAACCAGCCGCAGCTGCACGCGGCGGGCTGGCAGCTGGACGAGCGTCAGCAGTGCGTCAGCCGCGGCAACCAGAAGATCGAGCTGACGGCCGCGGAATTTCGGCTGTTGCGTTATTTCATGCTGCATGTCGGCCAGATACTGTCCAAGAGTCACCTGGCCGAGCACCTGTATGACGGTGAAAGCGAGCGTGACTCCAACGTTATCGAAGTGCACGTCAACCACCTGCGGCGCAAGCTTGGCCGCGAGGTGATAGAAACCCGCCGCGGCCAGGGTTATCGCTTCAGTGGGGCAGTTGCTTGAAGTCTATCCAGCGCCGCTTGAGTCTCGGCCTCGCCGGCGTTCTGCTGGCCATCGGTCTGGTGCTGGCGCAGGGCAGCCTATGGTTGTTTGACCGCAGCCTGCGGAGCTATTTGCAGGACGGCCTGCAGGATGAAACACAGACCCTGTTGAGCGCCCTGGTGCGCGGCCCGGTCGGCGTGCAGCTGGACGAGCAGCGCCTGAGTGCGGCCTTCCAGCGGCCCTATTCGGGGTTGTATTTCCGTATCGACTTTGCCGGGCAGACCTGGCGCTCGCGCTCCTTGTGGGACCGCGAGCTGTCGCCGATGGCCGAGCCCGGCCTGCAACAGGCCCTGGGTGAAGGGCCGCAGGGCCAGCTATGGCTGATCTATCGGGCGGATTACCAACGCTTCGGCCAGCAGATCACGATTCATGTGGCCCGCGATTACACCCCGGTGCTGGACAGTTTCAGACGCGTGCAACGTATCGTTCTGGGGCTTGGCCTGGCCGCCCTGGTGCTGATCCTGCTGTTCCAGCGCCTGATCGTCAGCCGCTCGTTGCGCCCGCTGGAGCGGGTGCGTCAGCAGATCATGCAGCTGCAGCAGGGCCAGCGCAGCCAGCTCGATCAGCAGGTGCCGCAGGAGCTGGAGCCGCTGGTGGCGCAGATCAACCATCTGCTGACCCATACCGAAGCCACCCTCAAGCGCTCGCGCAACGCCTTGGGCAACCTTGGCCACGCCCTGAAAACGCCGCTGGCGGTGCTGGTCAGCCTGGCTTCGCGCGAAGAGCTGCGGCAATTACCGGAGTTGCAGGCCAGTTTGCACAGCCAGTTGCAGCAGATTGAGCAGCGCGTGGCGCGCGAGCTGGGGCGCGCACGCCTGGCCGGCGAAGCCTTGCCGGGGGCGCATTTCGACTGCGCCGTGGAGCTGCCCGAGTTGTTCGCCACCCTGCGCATGATCCACGGCCATCATCTGCAGCTGGACTGGCGGGCTGCTGCCGGCTTGCGTTTGCCCTGGGACCGCGAGGACCTGCTGGAGCTGCTCGGCAATCTGCTGGATAACGCCTGCAAATGGGCCGACAGCCAGGTGCGCCTAGAGCTCGAGCGAGTGGCGGCGGGCTATCTGATCCGCATCGAGGACGACGGCCCAGGCATCGACGCGGAGCAGCGTGAGGAGGTGCTGGATCGCGGCAGCCGCCTGGACGAGCAGGTCGCAGGACATGGCCTGGGCCTGGGCATAGTGCGCGATATCGTCGATGCCTGGGGTGGGCAGCTGCAGTTGGGCGAGAGCGCCCTGGGCGGCCTGGCGGTATCGATCGAGCTGCCCGCCCGCAGCCCTTGAGCCACGGCCGGTGCCGGCACTCAAGGGCGGGCGGATCAGAGGGTGTTTACAAAAGTAGCGAGCGATGGCCAGGCAAGGCGAAACGCAGTAACAGCTTCGTTGGTCAATCAGCCGAGAAGCCGGAGTGTACGAGTAGTACATGAGCATTTTGAGACGCCGCGTCCCGGGTTGATTTCAACGCAGCATGGCCGAGCGCAGTAGTTTGTAAACACCCTCTCACATGCCGTTGGCAAATGCCGGGAGGCTCATGTCGATGGCCTCGCGTACGGGGCGCAGGGCATGGGCGTATCTGGCCAGGATATCCAGATCGTAATCGAGGCGCGCGTGCAGGCGCTGGTCGTCCTCGCTGCTCGGCTCCACGCCGTTCATCACCTGCTCGACCCGACGCACGATCAGGTGCTCGGGCAGGTAGCAGAGGCGGCAGTTCTTGTAGCTGGACGCGCGCAGCTCGCTGATCGGGTAGGCTCCGCCGATGCCGGACGAAACCCCCACCAGCAGCGCCGGCTTGTGCGCCAACTCGGCCTTGCTGGCGTAGATAAAGAAGTTCTTGATCGCCGGGCAGGCCATGCCATTCCACTCGGGGGCGACAATCACCACGGCATCGGCGGCCTGCAGCTGTTTGCGGTACAGCTCCCAGGGCCCGGCATCTTCGGCCGGCCAGAGCGGCAGTGGAGCCAGACCCAAGTCGATCAGGCTGCTCTGGGCGTCAGTGCTGTGCTCCAGCTGGATCAGGCGTTGGCGAATAAAGCGCGCGACCTTGCCTGACTGGCTGTTGTTGCGGCCGGAGCCGGCAACCAGGGCGATATTGAGCATGTGTAACCCCCATAAATGAAAAACGCAGGCTAACGATTGCTAGCCTGCGTCACAAGTAAACAGCCGTCAGAGTGACGGTCCGATGGTGCCATGCCCGGCGTTTAGACGCGGAACTGATCCATTAGGCTCTGCTGGTGGTTGGCCAGCTTGTTGAGGTTCTGGCTGATCTGCGCCGACTCGTCGGCCTGGCCTGAGATCGACTCGGTGACATCGCGGATCGAGGCGACGTTGCGGTTGATCTCCTCGGCCACCGAGCTCTGTTCTTCGGCTGCACTGGCGATCTGCAGGTTCATGTCGGTGATCACGCTGACCGCCTGGCTGATGCGCTGCAGCACCGCCACCGCCAGTTCGACCTGTTCGACGCTGCCCTGGGCCTGGCGATGGCTGCTGTGCATGGTGCTGACCACTTCCTTGGTGCCGTTCTGCAGGCCCTCGATCACCTGACGGATTTCCTCCACCGAGTCCTGGGTGCGTTTGGCCAGGTTGCGCACTTCGTCGGCGACCACCGCAAAACCGCGCCCGGCTTCCCCGGCGCGGGCGGCCTCGATGGCTGCGTTGAGCGCCAGCAGGTTGGTCTGTTCGGCGATCGAGCGGATCACTTCCAGTACCGAACCGATCTTCTCGCTGCTGTTGGCCAGGCCTTCAACCTCCTGCATGGCCACGTTCATTTCGCCCGCCAGCAGTTCGATGGTCGCGGTGGTCTTGCCGATCACGCTCATGCCTTCGCGGCTGGCCTGGTCGGCGGTGCGCGCCGCTTCCGCGGCCTGGGCGGCGTTGTGCGCCACATCCTGGGCGGTGGCGCTCATTTCCTGGAAGGCAGTGGCCACCTGATCGACTTCACGGTACTGCTGCTGCATGCCGCTGCTGGTCTGGCTGGCGATCATGGCCGACTGGTCGGCGGTGCTGCGGGCGTCCTGCACGCTGAGTTTGACGTCGGCGATGATCGGCTGCAGCTTGTCGAGGAAGCGGTTGAACCAGCTGGCCAGTTCGCCCAGCTCATCCTGCCTGGCGTAGTCCAGGCGGCGGGTCAGGTCGCCCTCGCCACTGGCGATATCCTTGAGCATGGCCGCCACGCCGAGAATCGGCCGGGTCACGCCCAGGGCGGTGAGCCAGATCAGCAGGATGCCGACCACTCCGGCGGCCAGCCCCAGGCCCAGGGATACCGCGGTGCTGCGGCTGCCCATGGCGTCCATCTGGGCTTCCAGGCGGGTGGCCGGCTCGAGCAGCACCTGCTCGGGTACTTCCATCAGCACGCCCCAGGGTTTGGACGTAGGGATCGGCAGTAACGGCTGCAGCACCTGCATGGTGCCGTTATGGTGCAGCACTTCGGGGCGATTGCTCTGCAGCAGGCTCAGTATTTCGCTGTGCTGGTCGCTAAAGGCCTTTTCCAGCTTGCCGCCGAGCAGGCTGCTGTCGCGGCTGTGGCCGGCAAGCAGGCCGGCGGGACTGATGATGCTGACGTGTCCGGCTCCGTCGAACAGGCCTTTGCTGGCGCTGCTGCTCAGCTCCTGGAGGCTGGCCAGGCTGATGTCGACGCCCAGTACACCGATGATCTTGCCGTCTTGTTCGAGGGGGAAGGCGATACTGGTCATCAGGGTGTTCACCCCGTCAATATCGTCGGTATAGGGGTCGAGCAGGCAGGCCTCTTTGCTCTGCAGCGGGCAGGTGTACCAGGCGTTATAGGGCGCGCCGCTGATGCCCGGGGTACTGTCGCTCAGCATTGCCTCGCTCATTGTTTCGGCACTCAGCTCGCCACTGGCGTCCTGCGACCAGTACAGGGCGAAGCGGCCCTTATCGTTGCTGCTCAGGTTCTCCTGGTCGGTAAACAGCTCGTCCTTGCCATCCAGAGCATTGGCTTCGAAGGCGACATAGATACCCAGCAGGCTGCGGTTGGCTTGCAAGGCGCTGCGTACCTGGCGGGTGAGGTCTTCGCGCAGGTCGAAGGCGTCGAGAAAGCGTTTTGCGGCCTGCTCGCGGATAAACAGCACCTGGGTAGCGGCCCCCCGGCCGTATTGATAGGCATCCATAAAGTAGCGCTGGATCTGCAGAGCCTGGGCCTGGCCGCGGGCTTCCATGCGCAATTGCGCCGATTCCTCGAGCATGCTGCTGCTGGCCTTCTTGACCAGCTCGGCGCTGCGCGAGGCCTGGACCACGGAGGCACCGACCAGGACGGCGACGATGGCCAGCAGGCAGAGGCCGGCGAGCAGGGTGATTTTGAGCTGGATGGAGAGGCGGCTGAACAGCATTTTCAGGACCTTTTTATTGGCGAGGCTTTAAGCGCCTATCGGCGCGGCTACGGATTTCTTTAGGTGCGAGGTCAGCAAGATGCAGGCCAGCAGGAAGCGTACGGGCGAGGGTAAACGAAATTCCGATCGACCTGTATAAAATAATTTACGGGTGTTTTGACAGTTTGGTCAGCATTGGGCAGAGTACGCGCCCTTCGCCGAACAGGCGCTGTATCCATAGAGGGCATCGGCCTTCGCGGACCTACCTAATTGCGGGAGTAAACAGATGAACGCAGTCGTTGCGGCAGTGGGGATCATGCTGATCCTCAGCTTGTGCCGTGTGCACGTTGTGGTGGCCCTGATCGTCGGCGCGCTGGCCGGTGGTCTGCTCGGCGGCCTGGGGGTTGATGGCGCGTTGGCGGCCTTCAACAAGGGCCTGGGGGGCGGGGCCACCGTGGCGCTGTCCTACGCCTTGCTTGGGGCCTTTGCCGTGGCGATTGCCAAGTCCGGCCTGGCCCATGCCCTGGCGGACAAGGCGTTGGCCATGGTGGGCCGGCAGGAGGGGCAGGGTGCGGGCCTGCTCAAGTGGCTGCTGATCCTGTTGCTGCTGACGGTGGCCATCTCGTCGCAGAACGTTCTGCCGATCCATATCGCCTTTATTCCGCTGCTGGTGCCGCCGCTGCTCTATGTGCTGAGCAAGCTGCAACTGGATCGGCGGCTGATTGCCTGCGTGCTGACGTTCGGCCTGATCACCCCCTATATGTTTCTGCCGGTGGGCTTCGGCGGGATCTTCCTCAATGAAATCCTGCTGGCTAATGTGGCCAAGGCCGGGGTCGATACCACGGGGCTGAGCGTCACCCGGGCCATGGCGATCCCGGCCCTGGGCATGCTTTGCGGGCTGCTGGTGGCGGTGCTGTTCAGCTACCGAAAAAAACGCGTCTATGACCTGCAGAAGATCGAGCAGGTCGAGCGGGTCGAGGTGGCCTACAACCCCTGGAGCCTGCTGGCGGCGGGCGTGGCAATAGTCGCTGCCTTTGTCGTGCAGCTGTGGCTGGATTCGATGATCATCGGGGCCCTGGTGGGCTTCGTGGTGTTCTCGGTGTCCGGCGTGGTGCGCTGGAAAGAGGCAGACGACCTGTTTACCGAAGGCATGAAGATGATGGCGATGATCGGCTTTATCATGATCGCCGCCGCCGGTTTCGCCGAGGTGATGAAGGCCACGGGCCAGGTGCAGACCCTGGTCGACAGTTCGGCCGAACTGATTGGCCATAACAAGGCCCTGGGCGCACTGCTGATGCTGCTGGTCGGCCTGCTGGTGACCATGGGCATCGGCTCGTCTTTCTCCACGGTGCCGATCATTGCGGCGATCTTCGTGCCCCTGGGCCTGACGCTGGGCTTCAGCCCGCTGGCCATTCTGTGCATCGTCGGCACCGCGGGGGCGCTGGGCGATGCCGGCTCGCCGGCTTCGGACTCGACCCTGGGGCCCACCTCGGGGCTGAACGTCGATGGTCAGCACAACCATATCTGGGACAGCGTGGTACCAACCTTCCTGCACTACAACCTGCCGCTGCTGGTGTTTGGATGGGCAGCGGCTATGGTGATCTGACCGGGGCATTGCTTGTCCGCTGCCGTGATGGTGGCGGACGACTCAACCTTTCAGCGGGGCTACCGATAAACCGGTAGCCCCGTTTTTATTTGGCTTGCTAAGTAAGGATCAGTCCGATGCGCCTGACATTGAAGATGAAAGTGGTGTTGCTTGCCCTGGTTCCCGTGGTGTTGTTTGCCCTGGTGCTCAGTGGCGCGGCAGCCAAGGTCCTGCAGAACCTGGCCGCCCGGGAGGTCGAGGAAACCCGCGAGCGCCTGCTGGAGGAAAGCCGCAGCGAGCTGCAGCACTATGTGCAAATCGCCCTGGGCTCGGTGCAGGCGCTGTATGACGGTGCCGCGCAAGGCGATATGGCCAGCCGCGAGCAGGCCATCGCCGTGCTGTCGAAGATCAAGTTTGGTAAGGATGGCTACTTCTTCGGCCATGACTCCAACGTGGTGCGCCTGTTCCGTGGCGATAGCCCGGTGGATGTCGGCAAGAGCCTGGCTGATCGGCGCGATCCCAATGGCGTGTACATCAACCGTGAGCTGGTGAATGTCGCCAAGAACAACACTTACTACGTCAATTACAGTTCGCCGCTGCCGACCGATGATTCGGTGCTGGTGCCGAAAATGGCCTACAGCTACTACCTGCCGAAATGGGACATGGCCCTGGGCACCGCCATCAACCTGGATGGCGTGGAGGCGCAAATAGCCAAGGTGCAGACCGAGATCGACCAGCGCATCGGCACCCTGATCACCAGCATCCTGGTGATTGCCGCGGTGTTGCTGGTGGTGTTCGGCATAGTCGGGGTGGTGCTGAGCAACACCTTCCTGCGCCCGCTGCAGCAGATCAAGAACAACCTCGATGACATTGCCGCAGGCGAGGGCGATCTGACCCGGCGTCTGCCGATCAATGGCGATGACGAACTGGGCCAGCTGGCGGGCTCCTTCAACCGCTTCGTGGAGAAGATTCACGGCCTGGTGCGGCAGATCGTCGATATGACCGGTCAGCTGACCGAGCTGGTCGGCCAGGTATCGGCCCAGGCGCAGCGCTCGGAAGAGGCCATGGAGCGTCAGCGTCATGAGACCGACCAGGTGGCCACCGCCATCAATGAAATGTCCGCCGCCGCCCATGAGGTGGCGCAAAGCGCCCAGGGTGCAGCGGAGGCGGCGCAGAAGACCGACACCGAAGGCCAGGCGGCAAAACTGGTGGTCGATGGCAGCATCACGCGCATTCACACCCTGGTGGATGATATTCGCGGTAGCGGGGTGTCCCTCGACAACCTGCAGAAGGATGTCGCTTCGATTGTCAGTGTCCTCGACGTGATTCGCTCGATTGCCGAACAGACCAACCTGCTGGCGCTCAATGCCGCCATCGAAGCGGCCCGTGCCGGTGAGGCGGGGCGCGGTTTTGCGGTGGTCGCCGACGAGGTGCGCGCGTTGGCCAGTCGGACTCAGCAAAGCACTCAGGAAATCCAGGGCATGATCGACCGTCTGCAGAAGGGCACTGAGGATGCGGTGACCTCGATGCGTCGCTCCAGTGATGCCGGCGATGTGACCAGCGAACAGGCCAACAAGGCTGGCCAGTCGCTGGACGCCATTGCCCAGCTGATTGCCACCATCAATGCGATGAACGCGCAGATTGCCAGCGCCGCATCGAG
>Ga0209343_10001441_pt1 | contig 32052 bp, 37 predicted proteins | sample RifCSPlowO2_02_FD_184026 | JGI IMG/M metagenome (GOLD analysis project Ga0209343, IMG submission 184026) | Groundwater microbial communities from Rifle, Colorado - Rifle CSP2_plank lowO2_0.2 (SPAdes) (version 2) | ecosystem: Environmental > Aquatic > Deep subsurface > Groundwater | place... | reverse complement strand
AGCGCCGCATTTTTAGGGCGCGCTCGGACGTGTCATCTGTTCTGGCTGGACCCAGCGGTCGAAGTCTTCTTCGGTGACATATCCAAGCGCCAATGCCGCCTGCTTCAAGGTGCTGCCATTGCGATGCGCCTGCTTGGCAATTTGTGCGGCCTTGTCGTAACCGATGTGCGGCGTCAATGCGGTCACCAGCATCAGCGAGCGTTCCATCAATTCCGCGATCCGGTCGCGATTGGGCTCAATGCCGCGCACGCAGTGCTCCTCGAAACTTTTCATCCCGTCGGCCAGCAAACGCACACTCTGCAAAAAATTATGCGCGATCAGCGGCTTGAATACATTCAGTTCGAAATTGCCCAACGCACCGCCGATATTGATCGCCACGTCGTTGCCGAATACCTGGCAGCACAGCATGGTCAGCGCTTCCGCCTGCGTCGGATTGACCTTGCCCGGCATGATCGAACTGCCGGGTTCGTTCTCCGGGATCGTGATTTCGCCCAATCCGGAACGCGGCCCTCCCATCAATTCCGAAGCACGATTGGCAAGCACTTCGTTCATGTTCATGTTGGTCTGGGTGCCGGAGCCGGTTTACCAGACGGAGAGGGGGAATTTTTGGTCATGACTTCCTGCATTCACTTCCTCAGCCGCCTGCATGATTGTCACCGCTTTCGCAGCGAGCAACGAACCTGAATCGCGATTGACGAGTGCGCAAGCGCGCTTGACTGAGCCGAGTGCAACCACAAGCATGCTTCGGCATGCGTTCGGAAGAAATACGAAAGTATTCGAGGGAGCGTTGCGTTTGCGCTGCCCACAGCCTATCGGCTGGCACCGCGATCACGCCGAATGTGTCTCGTTCAGTTCTGGTAGCCATCACAAATATACCTCGCGAAATTTGTCTTTATTCATTTAGTAAAACGAATGCCACTACTACATTGTGCTTTTTCAATACCGCATATTTAGTGTGACAGATTCATTGCGCAGGCAATTCGTTCGCCGTTAATTTTTACTGGAAAAAAGAAAAGATGCTTAGCTCGACTTTAATTACCTCAAGGAAATGATGTGACATCAACCCATACCGTTTATCGGTTTCCTGCAACCGTAAGTCAGCCGCTTGTTGTTGTATTTTTTATACTACACAATACTTTTGTCAATTCGTTATATGGAGATCCAGCATGGCACCATCCAACCCGACAGGACATCTGCAACGTTACGCGACAGCAAAAGGATTCACTCTCATTGAGTTAATGGTAACCGTAGTCATCATTTCGATTCTTGCTGCCATCGCTATTCCAAGTTATAGCCAATATGTAATTCGATCGAAACTTACAGAGAGTGTAAATAGCTTGGCAGATATACGAGTCAGGATGGAACAGTTCTATCAAGACAATCGAAACTACGGTACAACAACAAGCTGCAATGGCGCAACTTTGCCTGTGTCTGCGCCTACTTCAAATTACTTCACCTTCACTTGCGGAACCACTACAGGTGCGCAAACCTTTTCTATTGCTGCATCAAGCCAAGCGGGCAAAGGGCTTGGCTCAGCTGCGGGCGACTACGCCTACACGATCAATCAGTCCAACGAAAAGGCAACGACAAAATATAAGGGTACGACGCAAACTAGCAAGGCTTGCTGGCTTATTTCAGGGAGTGAATGTTGAGCACCCCGCACCAGAGTTCCTTGCCGAGGAGGGCAGGGTTTACGCTCGTCGAACTAATAATAGCGATCGCTATTTTCGGACTGTTGCTTGCCCTTGCAGCGCCCAGCTATACCCAATGGATCGCGAATACGAAGGTAAGGACAACGGCGGAGGCGATACAGAATGGACTAATGCTTGCCAAAGCTGAAGCGGTGCGAACAAACAGTAAAGTGCAATTCGTACTTACTAACGGCACGCCAATTGCAGCGAACACCAATTCGATCACGTCCAGTACATCCGGCAAATCCTGGATGGTAAGGACTTTTCAGTCCAGCGGAACCTACACCGCCGCAGATTTTATTCAAGGGCGTAGCAGCGCCGAGGGAAGTTCAAACGTTACAGTGGCCGCCGGGCAGGCTACTTTTGTTTTTACCGGCGTCGGCGGCCTGTCACCGGTACTTGGGTCAGCGCTGGTCAATATAGTTGTAACCAGCCCCAGTGCATCGCGCGAGCTACGGGTTACTGTTGCGCGCGGCAGTGCTATACGCATGTGCGATGCCGGACTCAGCATTGCCAACACTACCATGGGGTGCTAAATGACTAACGACCCGTCCCGCAAACAAAATGGACTCATGCTGGTCGAAAGCCTGATGGCGGTCGCCATATTCTCATTCGGTATTCTTGCGCTAATCAGTATGCAAGCGGCCGCGATCAAGCAGGCCGGCGATGCCAAGCTACGTGCTGATGCGAGTTATCTGACTGGCCAGATAATCAGCCAGATGTGGGTAGACCGTTCGAATCTCGTAAATTATGCGCACAATACAGACGGTAGCGATTGCGTCTTTACCGGCGGTACGACCACCTCCACCAATCTGAGCAACTGGCTTGGCAATGCAACCAAAAAAGGAACGCTAATTGGCACACTACCAAATGCGACGTCGCAAATCCTGGTGGAGACGGGAACCAACAAGGTTACGGTAACCGTTTGCTGGCGCGGGCCACAGGAAACAACGACGCATAACTTCACCAGTACTGCATTGATCTCGGGATAACCACCATGAACATCAATAAAGGTCATCACGAAGGTCGCGGCTTCTCTTTGGTTGAAGTCATGATCGGCATGGTCATGGGCATGATCGTTTTGCTGATCATCATGCAGGCATTTTCCGTCGCGGAAGGATACAAACGCACTACGACCACGGGATCGGATGCCCAAGTTAACGGCTTGTTAGCACTTCGCACGTTGGAATCCGAAATACGTATTGCTGGTTACGGCATGATGAACACTACCAGCCTTTGTCCTTCAATTAACACTATTGATCCTGTCACTAAAAATGTCGCCATCCCTGTCAATAACATGCCAGTGAAGATCGTCGACGGCGGCAATGGTTCAGACACGGTCGAAGTTATTTATAGTAGTTCCGCGACAGGCGCCGCTCCAGTGCAGATCACGAAAGGCATGCCAACACCATCGAATACGGCGTTCGTAAGTAACACACTGGGCTTCGCCCAATGTGACTTTATTCTTTGGGCATCCAAGGACGGGAGCAAGGCCTGTACCATGGAACAGGCTACCAACGTCTTCAAAAGCCCCGCCAAACTTTTGACCAGCCATGGGGGGTCAAACTACAACACCCCAGGTGGCTTTTCAGGAGCCCTTTATCCAACCGGCGGCTACTCGACAAATGACATCATCATCAACATGGGGTCGTTTATAGACCGGCGGTTCTCAATCTTTAAGGAAGGAACGAACGATGAATATTACCTACGTCAAACCAAAGTCAACTCTGCGAACGATGGTTGCAATCCTACCGATCCAAATCCAAATCTGGATCTCGTCAGTAACATCGTCAACATTCAGGCGCAATACGGCGTAGCTGAGACCGCCGGAAGCCAAGAAGTAACGTGCTGGACTAGCGCCGCAGCGAGCGATACTGGTTGTGGCATAACGACAGGCGGTAATTGGTCCGCGCCATCTTCTACTGACGTCAAAAAGATCAAGGCAGTAAAGGTTGCCATCGTAGCGCGCGGCGCACTATCCGAAAAACCATCTGAAGGTAGCAGCAGTTGCAATACCACCACCACGGCGCCGGTTTCGTGGGATGGCGGCCCGACCATTAACCTAAGCAGTATTCCTAATTGGCAGTGCTACCGCTACAAGGTCTATCAGACCGTCGTTCCGATGATCAACGTCATATGGTCCAACTCATGATGAATACTATAAAAGTCTTCCGTTGTGAACAGTGCTTCACCATACCAAGGCGAGAGCGTGGCGTAGTTTTATTGGTAGCGCTGATTGCGCTTGTCGCCATGACTCTGGCAGGACTCGCACTTATGCGCTCGGTCGACACAGGTAACGTTATTGCCGGCAACATGGCATTTCGACAGGCAGCCCTACAGAGCAGCGATATCGGAGTTGAAGCAGCCTTCAGCGCGCTACCGAGCATCCTGGCCACCAGCAAAGATGCAAACATAGCCAATCAATACTATGCAATAAGACAGGCAATCGATAGCCGTGGCGTGCCCATAACCGTCGACTGGGCAAACGTTCCCTGTCGAGATAACACGAATGCCACCGTCAACTGTAGCGATCAGGATTATAAGGTCAAATATGTTATTGACCGCTTATGTGATCAGCAAACTGCCGGTTCCACCACTGTGACGAACATACAAACCTTCTGCCTGGTTGACGTTGGCACTGGAGAAACCGGCTCCAAAGGTGCATTCGGTGCAGTTTTCTCCAGCGCCAACGCGGTTTACTACCGCCTCACAGTTCAGGTTACCGGTCCTCGCAATACGACTGCCTATGTCCAGACCATTCTGGCCAGAGGCTAACCGCTACCAGCAAGCTAGAAGGAAACACAAAAATGACTTTCAAACTGCACCCTTATCTGCTTAACGCCGGATTGATTGCATTGCTAGGAATCGGCCATCCGTCGCTGTTTGCCGCAAGCACCGACGTTTCGGATAATCCGTTGCCAGTGACGAGTACGGTAGCCCCAAATATCATGTTCATGCTAGACACATCGGGCTCGATGAGCAACATCGTTCCGGATACGCCCTATGATTCTTCAGTGACCTATCTTAGCTCCTGTCCCGCCGCCAACATACTGGCAGGCGGAGCCGCAACGATCTCTGCACTTAGCTCAAATGACACCTTTGACATCACCATCAAAACAGATGGAACAGTCAGATTAAAAGTTAGCGGAGCAAGTAGCGCCAGTACAGGCAAGCAGTTCGGCACTGACGCGGGACAAGTTTGTTTTGATACGAACTTGCGCTATAACGCCCGCCTTAATGCAGATTCGTCTTCCACAACAAATTCTACCGGCACCTGCGGCACTGGCGGCACACCATGCAACTATCCTGGTAGCGGTTATCTTGACGCTGTCTATACTGGCAATTACTTGAACTGGTACCTCTGTACAGGGACGGCGCCAAATTGCAATACTGCTGCAGACTTTGGTGCCAATGCGCGCCGAAAATCTGGAACAAGTACCCGGATGGAAATTACGCGTACTGCCGCAAAGAACATCGTCGACTCGCTAGACCGGGTACGCATTGGACTTTCACGTTATAACAGCGTAACAAGCGGTCAAGGCGGAGAGCTGACAGTGCAAGTCGCTGACAATTCCGCAGCTCACAGAACCACGCTTAGAACAGCAATTGACGCTTTTTCCCCTTCCGGAAATACGCCGCTTACGGAAACGCTGTCCGGCATTGGAGCATATTTTTCCAAAGTGCCGACCGGGACGACCGCGCTTAATCTTACGCTTCACCCTGGAAAAACCGGGCAGACACCGACTTACCTGAATCAGTCAACAGTATCCGCCGCTACGGTGTTTAGCGGAGACGGTGCCAGCCTGCGCAACGGTGTCACTGGTACACCGACGATCAACGCGCCGGTTCAATACTATTGTCAAAAGAATTTTGCAGTGTTAATGACCGACGGCCGCCCCCAAGGAGATCAAAGCATATCGTCCTCACTTTGCGACTATCTTGGAATCGTCGGTAGCTGCCCCACGTCAGGGACAGAGAAATATGGACAAAAAGGTGCCGCGAACGGCAGCGGTGCCGATACCGGCTATCACGTTAATGGCAATAACAAGCAGTTACATATTGGAGGTGTACACGAATATGAATCAGCCGGCAGCGATTACCTCGACGATGTCGCCGCAGCATTATATGAAATTGACCTACGTCCGGATCTAACAAAGCCGAGCGGTTATGTAGGTAAGAACAATTTACTTACCTATGCCATCGGCCTCGCCGATGAGCAGGCGATCAACGATCCGCTTCTGCAAGAGGCCTCTGCGGCAGGTGGTGGATTATTTCTTACTGCAGCCAATAGCGCCGAATTGATAACTGCATTCGAAAAAGCGACTGATGATATTCTTGCTAAAGACGGTTCCGCAGCAGCAGTAGCCGTAGCCAACGCCCATGTCACAAATACTGATAACGCTTCCTATGCCACCAGTTATAACTCTGGTATCTGGACCGGCGATCTGATCGCTTATCCAATCAATACAACCACTGGTATACCAAACACGAATTCTCCTATCTGGAACACCGGCTGTGCCAATCCGACAGCTTATGTCGATCCAACCGATACTACAAAAGGAGTTCTTGGCTGTTCCGCTCAGACGCTGCTGGACTTGAAAACATCGGCGACACGTACGGTTTTCACCAATAACGATACCTCGACCTGCTTCGCCAACTGCGGTATTCCTTTCCAGCCAACGACTGCAAGCGGCACTTCTGGCATCGACAAATTGAGTGCACCCCAACAAGCCTTGCTCAATACACCGTCGACAACTGATGGCGCTGCTGTACTCAGTTATCTGCGCGGCGACAAGACTGGCGAAACGGCAGGTACCTATCGTGCGCGCGCTCACCTCATGGGTGACACAGTAAACGCCGAACCCCTGGTTGTCCGCGAGCCGGACCGCAATTACATCGACGCCGGCTATGCAAGTTATAAATCAACGAAAAGTAACCGTGCGCGAATCATTGTCCAGCCTGCAAACGACGGCATGGTACATGCGTTCAACTCGCTGACCGGAGTCGAAGAATGGGCGTACGTTCCCAATCTGTTGATCAGTAACTCCAGGGACCCGAACAGCAGTTCAACCAGTTTGCTCAACACCCGCACTCGGAAAGTCAATTTCAATCATTATTTTCTTCTGGATGGCACTCCTGTCGTTGGCGATATTGATTTTGCCAATTCCGGCACTGTCGGTGTGACCACAACCGATTGGGGCACCATTGTTGTAGGCGGTCTAGGGAAAGGCGGCCGTGGATACTACGCCCTTGACGTGACCGCGACTATTCCTACCGGCGTAACCAACAGCGCCAAAGAGTCCAATGCTGCGACGAAGGCGCTATGGGAATTCCCTCGAAGTATCACAGACACCGATGATCGGAATGCTGCGTTCCTCAACATGGGATACAGCTTCGGCAAGCCAATTATCGTCAAGACAGAAACTAAGGGATGGGTCGTGCTGGTTAGCTCCGGTTACAACAATGGGACGAACAGCGGCGAAAGCGGTGGTGACGGCCTTGGCCATCTGTATGTATTGAATGCTAAAACTGGAGATCTCATAAAAGACATCCCGACCACGGGATGTAATGGAACACCGACTACGCATCCCTGCGGCCTGTCCAGTATTAATGCGTATGTCGAAACCAAGGACATAAACAATACGGTAGAAATGGTTTATGGCGGTGACCTCTACGGAAATGTGTGGCGCTTTAATCTCACCGGTGCCGTAGGCGATTGGGGCGTTACCAAGCTGGCTACGCTACGTTCTGGAAGTACCGGAAGCGCATTGCAACCAATAACAACAGTACCCGAGTTGGCTAAAATAACCGTTTCTGGCGCTGACAAGTATCTTGTTTATGTCGGCACGGGCCTGTATCTTGGCAAAACGGATCTCCCCTGCCCAGCGTCTCCACCAGCCTGTGCTTGGACGCCGAACAGCCATTCCACGCAAACTCAAACCATGTACGGACTGATTGATGCGCGGGATGGCTCCACTCTCCCAGACCCACTACGCTCACACCTGGTTGCTCAAACCCACACCACTTCTGGCGTCACCCGTACCGTCACAACAAATACAGTCAATTACAGTACAGACAAGGGGTGGTACATAGATTTCACCAACGGCGAACGTATCGTTACCGATTCTGCGCTTGCAGCAGGTGCGCTGATATTTACCACCAATATTCCTAGTACCACCGCATGCATTCCGGGTGGCAGCAGCTGGCTATTTGCCCTGAATTACAAATCAGGGGGACAAATCGCCGGTTCGTCCTGGGGCGGGACATCTCTAGGCAGTGCGCTCGCGAGTCGCCCGGTTTTGGTCCAACTCCCCAACGGGTCAGTAAAGGCAATTACTCGGCTATCGGATACAACCACCGTCACCACCGGCATTCCTACTACTAGCACTCCGGCAGCCGGACGCAGGGTCTCATGGAGAGAGCTGATCGACAAATAGTGCCCTGCGAATGAATAGACAAAGAGAAGGGACGAGCATTTTCGTTCCTTCTTATTACATAAAATGAGACGACAATTCAACAAGGGCTTGACACTGGTTGTAGCAATCTTGCTCCATACCACATTACTGCTTACCGCCGTGGCGCGACCAGAGATAGGCAAGAACGCCCCATTACTTGTCTATCCAGTACGGGAACGCGTGCCAGGCATTCACCTCGCCGAGCGCAACACCATTCCATCCGCCGGGCGATCCATATCCATCATGCCGCACATGGCCATGATTTCTCGCCCTGTATCGGTTACCGAAGGCAAACTCGAACGCGACGAAAAAAGATACATTGAGCATTCAGCGCGGTATTTCATGCTGGACGAATTGGACGATCGCCCGGCTATAACTTCGTCACCCGACTTGGGAGTGGCTGACCTCAGCCCAACAATTGAGGGAGCTGCGGTCTTGCTGTTTTATATAAATGAAGTCGGATCTGTAGATAGAATCGAGGTTGAGCAGAGTACGCTACCCGAAGTGATGGTAGAAGACTTGCAGTTAAAACATTATGAACTTCTTTTTACACCAGGAAAAAAGAATGGGGTGAATGTAAAAAGCGTCGTTCGTTACGAAATCGTACTGGCGAGGGATCCGAGCATCATTTCTGTTCACAGCTCGGACGATTTCTCGGAATAGGAATCAGCTTCGATTTGAACCCAGTCCCGTACCAACATACGATGGGGGAGCTCTCATTGCCGGAATCGGCTTTCCATAGCGATGCAGTCTGCCGCACACCTATCAGGCAAGCGTACACGAGCCCTGGCCGTTATTTTGCCTGATCTGCAATGTACTATGCTGTATTCCAAAGCGCCCTCGCAACTCGCCGGCTGCAAATTCCAGGAAACTATCTCCTGGACATCCATCCGGCATAACCAAATGCACCGTCAGCGCAGTCTCAGTCGTACTCATCCCCCAGATATGCAGATCCTGGACTTCCGCGACGCCCGGCAACTCTGATAAGAACCGCTGCACTTCCTGCAAATCTATATGTGCCGGCACGGCGCTCAGGGACAAACGTATCGCATCCCTTAACAATCCCCACGTACCGATCAGGATCACGACAACGATCACCAAACTCAGTACCGGATCGACCCAGTACCATCCGGTATAAATTATCGTTACGCCGCCGACCACCACGCCCAGCGAGACCAACGCATCGGCAACCATGTGCAGAAATGCGCCGCGGATATTCAGGTCTTTTTTGCGGCCTGCCATGAACAGCCATGCGGAAAATCCGTTGACTGCGATACCGATGGCTGCCACCACCGCGACTGTAAAGCCGGCGACCTCCGATGGCTCGGCAAAGCGGCGCATCGCTTCCCACCCGATACCGCCGCACACCACCAACAGCAGCATTCCGTTGGCGAGTGCCGCCAGGATCGAGGTATTGCGCAGACCGTAGGTGTAACGATCGCTAGGCTGTTTTTTCCCCAGTACCGCCGCACCCCAGGCCAGAAGCAAACCAAGAACATCGGATAAGTTGTGCCCGGCGTCAGCCATCAATGCAGTCGACTCTGCAATCACGCCGTATGTGAATTCGATGGCGACGAAGCCGACATTCAGCGCAATGGCCAGCATAAATGCACGACTATGACTGTCCATTGCAGCGTGATCGAATCCGCCGTGATGGTGAGGCGCGCCGCTATCGTGCGAATGTCCGTCGTGATGGCGGTGAGAATTGGCCACTCTTGTTTCTCCACGGGCTGTTGTGCAAACGGTTGATATGTTACCGCGTGCTGTGCCGGAGGTTCACGAAAAGTGAACCGGTGCGAGCGTTAAATGGTTAACGCAAGACGGCCATAACGTGTTTTGACATGGTAACCATTTTTCCGTCAAAACCGCTTTGCATCATCGTTCAAGCTTTTTTTCAAGCACGTCCGCCGTCCGGCACGCAGCTACTATTTGCAGGTCATTGTCTTTTGCGAAATCCACGACAAAGTGGTAAGCCAAAGGCTCGATGTTGCGCAAGTCTTCATTGACCACGACGGATTTGATACCGCCCAGCATTGCGGGACGGACATAAGGAGAATATTGCAGATGCGAGTTTGGTCCGCGCGATCCTTCTGGACGGAAACAGGACATTGCGCCGCACAAACGCTCGGTCCAGTCGCTGGGCCGAAACGGCTTGCCATCGCTGGTAATGCCTTGAATGAAAAACTCGCGGGCGGGTGTTGCGGAAAACGGGTCTGCCATGTGGTCGGCTATCCTATGTAGAAAAATACAATGCATTCTCGCGGCCATCGTGTAGCCGCGAGAGGTTCGAGATTCCTCGCTGCGTTCGGAATGAAAAGAGTGGTTGATTTTGTGACGTGTATACTTGGAACAGCGCTATCGGCAGTCGCGGCAAACAGGCAATCAACCCATCCACACCGCAACCGACAACAGCAATAACAAAAGCATCCACAGCAACAGCGCACGCCAGACCAGGCCGACGGTGCTTTGCAGTGCCCGCACCGTCGGCTCGTCGCCAGGCAAGCTATCGGCATCAGCGCCGGTGGAGTCGACGATCGATGCATCCGCAGGCAATACGTCCGCCGCATTTTCAAGCGGCGTACCGAGGCGTATGCCCATTGCACCACCGCCTGCGGACAGGATGATGCCCGTCGTTTCATTTTTCCATCGTCCGGCAAAATTTCTCCACGCATAAATCGCATCTTCGAAATTTCCGACGATGGCAAATGCGGTGGCTGTCAATCGCGCCGGAATCCAGTCGATCCAGTAAAACGCCTGCGCTGCAAAACGTCCGAATGCTTCAGTTCTCAGAGGGTCCGACTCATTCCATGCTCGAGCAAGATACTCTGCCGAGCGATACAGCACCGGACCGGCAGGGCCAAGTGGCATCAGGAACCAGAAAAATACGCCAAATACATGTCGATGCGAAGTAACCAATGCTTTTTCGATCGCAATACGCGCGATCTCGTTGACGTCCATTCCAGTCGTGTCCTGCCTGGTCCACTCTGCAAGCAAATCGCGCGCGCCTGCTTCGTCACCGGTATTGAGCGCCAACTGGATCGATGTGAAATAGTGGCTGTAATGCCGGAAACCCAGCGTGAGATAAACGATCAGGACATTCCATGCAAATGCCAGCAATGGACTTGTTTTGCTGCAAAGCCAGTACACCAGCATGGTTGGCAACACGAGTGCGGCGATAAAGACGATCCAGGCGAGTCTTCCCTGATTCGCCTCGCCGGCATTAAACCACCCTTCCACCCGCACCGCGAACAGCTTGATCGCGCCGTAAATTGGATTATCCGCGCGCAGCGGCTTGATCTGTTCAATCACGAGCGCACAAAGAATAGATAGGAATGTCATCGAACCGCCTTTTAAGAACTTGTCTTTTTTCACCAGCCCATACGATAGCGCAGCAAACAGTTGTAATCAAACTTCGGGACCAATGATACTTGCCAACCGGATCACGCCCGCAGGAAATGGAACAGGTTGCGCAACATGCCTGCGGTCGCACCCCAGATAAAGAAACGATCATACGGCATCGTATAGAACGTGCGGCGGCCGATCCCGTTGGGAAATTCGGCAGAGCGCCGTTGATGGTTCATTCCATCCATCAGGAAGGAAAGCGGCACTTCGAAAATTTCTGCAACTTCAAACGGATCTGCTTTCAGGTCGAACGGCGGCTGCACGATCGACACTACCGGTGTTACGCGAAAGCCCGTGCCGGTAAGGTAATCCGGCAAAATGCCGATCACTTCCACATGCCGCCGATCCAGGCCGACTTCTTCTTCGGTCTCGCGCAACGCGGTTTCAATGGCGGAAATATCGGTCGCCTCTACACGGCCTCCGGGAAAGCTGACCTGCCCGCCATGGTCGGTCAAATGTGCCGTCCGTTGCGTAAACAACAGCGTCGGACCTTGTTCCCGCACCACGATCGGCATCAGAATCGCCGCCGGCGTAGGCGGACCGGGACGTGCGCGCAACAAATGCTCGTCATTGTTTTCCGGCTGCCACTGCGGCGGATTCTCGAAGCGTGCGCGCAGCCATTCCGCCTTCAGTTGCGAGGGATGAACGGCGCTTTCTCCAGCCAGGGAATCAACTGGAATGATTTGTGGATCGAACAGCAGTTTGGTCATGTTGGTGCAGAATCTAGTCACCGATCAGGCTAAAAACATAAATTACGTGATGCTTAATGCAAAAAGGGCACCACCGGGTGCCCCTTCCACGCAATCGACCTCGATTATTCTGCGACCGGTTTCTTGGCAACAGCACGGCGATTCGGCAGCTTTTCCTTGATACGTGCGGATTTGCCGGAGCGCTCGCGCAGGTAGTAAAGCTTGGCGCGGCGGACATCACCGCGGCGCTTGACTTCGATCGATGCGATCAGCGGAGAATACAGTTGAAATGTACGCTCCACGCCTTCACCGGATGAAATCTTGCGAACAATGAAGTTGGAATTCAAGCCGCGATTGCGACGCGAAATCACGACGCCTTCGTAAGCCTGGGCGCGCTTGCGCGTACCTTCAACCACGTTGACGCTGACAATGACGGTATCGCCTGGCGCGAAGTCAGGGATACTTTTGCCGAGACGGGCAATTTCTGCCTGCTCAAGTTGTTGGATCAAGTCCATTTTTAGCTCCAATTGCCATCTTGCCGGCGCTGGTCGTTGTAAACCGTTTTTGCCCGGTAGAGGATGGGGTTACACATACGGATGACAAAGATTGCATCCGCTCTTTACTGCAAACTGCTTAAAAACTTTTCATCGGCTCGTGTCAGCAAACCCGCTGCACGCGCCTGTTCGATCAATTCCGGCCGCTTTTCAGCGGTAGTTTCCAGCGCTCGTTCGCGCCGCCATTTCACGATCTCCGCATGGTGCCCACCCAACAACACCGAGGGTACGGTAACCCCTTCGTATGCTTCCGGCCGGGTGTAATGCGGACAATCCAGCAAGCCGTTCACAAAACTGTCTTCGACCGCCGAAGCATCATCATGCAACACTCCCGGCAATTGGCGGATCACCGCGTCCATCAATGCCATCGCAGGTAATTCACCGCCTGACAGCACGAAATCGCCAAGGCTGATTTCTTCATCCACGCAACGGTCCAGCAAACGCTGATCGACCGCTTCATAGCGCCCGCACAACAACACCAGGCCCGGCTCCGCTGTCAATTGCATCACCCGTTGATGCGTCAGCGGCCGGCCTTGCGGCGATAGATACACCACGCGCGATTCCGGCAATTTTCGTTCCGCCTGGCGCGCTTTGGCGGCATTGATCGCCGCTTCCAGCGGTTTCGCCAGCATCACCATACCCGGACCGCCGCCGTATGGCCGGTCATCCACGGTACGATGATTGTCGCTGGTGAAATCCCGCGGATTCCATAACGCCAGTTCGCATTTCTTTTGTTCAAACGCGCGCCGGGTAATCCCCGACTGCGTCAGTGCGGCAAACATTTCGGGAAACAGCGTGACGACATCAAATTGCATCTCGTGTCCACCTAAACTGTTTGCCATGCGGACTAGTAATCAAGACCCCAGTCCACCGTAATTTTCTTTGCCGTTTGATCCACCGTTTTGACGAACCGGTCAACATAGGGAATCAGGATTTCCTGCGGCGCCTTGTCTGAATCCGATGTCGGCGGAACTGCCACCCTCAGGATCGGATGCGCACCGTTGTCCATCAGATCTGCAACCAGCCCCAGATGCACGCCTTCCAGGTTTTCCACCGCCAGGCCGATCAAATCGACCCAGTAATACTCATCGTCCGACAGCGGCGGAAAATGACTGCGTGAAATCTGTACTGATGTCCCTTTGAGGGCTTCTGCGGTATCACGGTTCGCGATGCCCATCAAGCTGGCCACCACATCTCCGCCATGGATTTTTGCCTGCGTCATTTCGACGTCGTGGAAATCCGGCTTGTCCAGCCACCATGTCCTGGCGGAAAGAAGCGCATCCGCATCGGCGGAATAGGCTTTAATCCGTACCCAGCCATGTATGCCGTAGGCGCCCGACACATAACCCACCACCACCAAATCGTCGGGGATATGAACCCCCGATGCAGTTTTACCCACCAAACTCAGGCAGCGGCTTTCTTGCCGGCCTGGTTGACCAGACGCGCGACGGTCGGCGACAACTGGGCGCCAACACCTTGCCAATGCGTCAGGCGATCCTGGGCAATGCGGAAGCTTTCTTCACCACCAGAGGCAACCGGGTTGTAGAAACCGATGCGTTCGATGAAGCGGCCATCACGGCGGCTGCGCGAATCAGTGGCGACGATATTGAAAAACGGGCGCTTCTTGGCGCCTCCACGAGCTAAACGAATAACGACCATAATGACTGACTTCCAAAAAGTGTTCGAATACGGAAAAAGCCGTAGATTATAGCGCAAGTTAGGTGAAATCCGCAACTTCAGCAGCCCGCTTACTAGGGCGATTGCACCAATTTATTGTGGTGTTTTCAATCCGGGCACGATTTTGAGGTAATCGGCATCCCACATTACGCGCCGGCGCTTGACTGTCGGGCCGTCCCGGCTGCCGGCCTCCCGCCGCCACGCCGCCAGCTCTTGCTCGTCCTCAGCGAGAAGCAGCCGCATGACCGATATATCCCGGTAACGGTAAAAAGGATGCGTTGTGGTTCATGTACTCACCGAAGAGACTATTGATGTAAAACCTGGACCGGCGATCATGAATGCACGCCGAGACTTTCTGCAAAATGACAGCTTATACCAATCTTCATCCATAACGTGACAAAGAAATCGATGGATTTTTTCGGCTGGCAAGGCGCAGGAGGAGTGAATAGCAGTGTCCTATTCACGACGAGTGCAACGCAGCCAGACGGAAAAAGACGCGATTTCATGTCGCGTTATGGGTGAAGATTGGTATTACACGTCCTGGAGCGGGAAATCGCTGACAGGAAAGCTCTTACGGAGACTTTCCAATTGAATATTTGAGGACGAGAATCAATCGAAGGCCTTGAGAAATGCAGGGCCCGGTTGCAGGACTAACAACTTGCCTGGCGGGACCGCCTGCGGCACACTACGCCTCGCCTCACGGTTCTATTCAGAATTCGACGAAAAACCGGCACTCCCTTTTTATCCAGGCTGCTTTATTCAAGGACCATCATGGCAAGTATGCACAAGAACAAGACTTTCACCACATTGCTTGCATTGACGCTGGGCGGCTTGGGTATGCATCGATTTTATCTGGGCGGGCTGCAGGATCGCTGGGGGTGGCTGCATTTGAGCACCGTCCCGATCTCGTCCGGATTGATATTTATGGCGCCCGATTGGTCGATCATGTTCTCGGCAAGTCCGCTTATTGCCTCTATCCTGATCGGCTTTCTGGAAGCATTGGTATTGGGACTCACTCCCGACGAAAAATGGGACGCCCGGCATAACCTCGACTCCGGCCGCCAATCCAGTTCTCGTTGGCCATTGGCAATATTACTGGTACTGACGCTTGGCGTCGGCACCACGGCTTTGATCGCTACTTTGGCGCGCACTTTCGATATTTTGTTTACAGGCGGCGCCTACGGTTGAATGCCAATGTGCGTCACACTGAAACGGTCGTGGTTTCGATCAGCCCGCAACCGGCTATTTTCCACTTCCCGTCGGACTCTCTTTGCATCTGGTAAATCGCAAGCCAAACGGAACTGTCGCTATCGGTCAGCCTGACAACCTGCACCATATGACCGCCAATCACTTCCGGCGCGGAAAAAATGGCGCGCTGATGACGATAAATCGGGGCGAACTGCTGCTTGATGATTTGCAGGAAAGTATCCGAATTGCCCAGCCTGCTGCGCGTGTCCGCAGTCGCCTGCGCAAAGGCGGCCTCCGCATCGTCGTCCGCCAGCGCTTCCAGTTGCGACTGCACCACCGACCTGATCGCGACCCGATCTTCCTGTGTAATCTCATCGGCCGCCGCTGCGGCCGCGCCGCTCCAGGATAATGCCAATCCGGCGAGCAAGATCAGCATCGCGAAAAACCAGCGCTTCATGGCAGTTCTCCAGAGACGGATATGTGATTTCAGTCTAGGATAAATATGTGCGAATACCTTGCTATTGCTCAGTCCCGTGAACTTCCGGCCGAAAAAAAAAGCAGCCCGCGGGCTGCTTTTTCCTGGCCGGTCGGATTGCCTAAAACTGCTCTTCAGATAATGCCAGAACACCCTTGCTGCCTTCGATGATCGCGGTGCGATAACCGCTTGCCTGAGACAGGAAGTGATCGGCGAAAAAACGCGCGGTGACAATTTTTGCCTGGTAAAAACTCGCATCGCCTTCTCCGGCTTTGAGCTTTTGTTCGGCAACCAACGCAGCGCGCGCCATTTGCCAACCGCCCAGAACGACGCCCGCCAGTTTCAAATACAACACGCTGCCCGCGTACACACCCTTGATGTCGGACTTGATGTTCTCCACGACATAAGTAACCACTTCCTCCAGCGCCTTGGAACCGGCCGCGAGTTGATTGCGAATGGCGGCCAGATCACCCGAGTCAACCGATGCCAATTCCGCTTCGGTTTGACGTACCTGCGCCAGGATGCCATTTGCAACAGCACCGCCGCCGCGTACGGTTTTGCGCCCGACCAGGTCATTTGCCTGAATCGCGGTGGTGCCTTCATAGATCGTCAAAATCCGCGCATCGCGATAGTGTTGCGCGGCGCCGGTCTCTTCGATGAAACCCATGCCGCCGTGAATCTGCACGCCGGTCGATGCGACATCGATTGCCAGTTCGGTGGACCAGCCCTTGACGATCGGCACCATGTATTCGTAAAAAGCCTGATTTTCCTTGCGGGTCGCCTCGTCTGGATGATGATGCGCAGCATCGAACGCGGCGGCTGTGACATACGACAATGCGCGCGATGCCTCAATCTGTGCACGCATCGACATCAGCATGCGGCGCACATCAGGCTGGTGAATGATCGATACCGGCCCGGCGGAACCAGCCAGGTCGCGCGACTGTACCCGGTCTTTCGCATACTGCACGGCATGTTGATACGCGCGGTCGGCAACCGCAATGCCTTGCATGCCGACAGCGAAGCGTGCCGCATTCATCATGATGAACATGTATTCCAGGCCGCGGTTTTCTTCACCGACCAAAGTGCCGATTGCGCCGCCGTGGTCACCGAATTGCAGGACCGCAGTCGGGCTGGCCTTGATGCCGAGCTTGTGTTCGATCGATACGCAATGCGCATCGTTGCGCGCGCCCAGAGAACCATCCGCATTGACCAGAAATTTCGGCACGACAAACAGCGAAATCCCCTTTACGCCTGGAGGTGCATCCGGAGTACGCGCCAACACCAGGTGAACGATATTTTCCGCCATATCGTGCTCACCATAGGTAATGAAAATCTTGGTGCCGAACACCTTGTACGTACCGTCGTCCTGCGGCACCGCGCGCGAGCGCACCATCGCCAGGTCGGAACCGGCCTGCGGCTCGGTCAGATTCATTGTGCCGGTCCATTTGCCGGAAACCAGATTGGCGAGATAAGTTTTCTTTTGCGCATCACTGCCCGCAGTCAGCAGCGCCTCGATCGCACCGTCGGTGAGCATCGGACACAAGCCGAACGACAGATTGGCGGCATTGAGCATTTCAATGCACGGCGTTGCAACCAGCTTCGGCAAGCCCTGGCCGCCGAAGTCGACCGGATGCTGCACGCCTTGCCAGCCAGCCTCGCCGAATGCCTTGAACGCTTCCTTGAAGCCCTTGGTGGTAGTGACTTGGCCGTCGTGCCAATAACTAGGTGCCTTGTCGCCCTCGAAGTTGAGCGGTGCGACCACTTCGCTGCAGAACCGGGCATTTTCTTCGAGTACCGCTTCCACGGTTTCCGGTGTGGCGTCCTCGCATCCGGGCAGTGCATTGACGTTGGACAGGCCTGCTAGTTCGTTCATCACGAACAGCATGTCCTTCAAGGGGGCGACATAACTCATTTATTACTCCAAAAAATTGGGCAGGATTGCGGAATTATCACCGGCCCGCAGAAAAAATCCTGTCAAGCCGGCGACAAACGCCGCATACCCTGCCCTTTATTACTGTAGCGGTCGGATTAACCCAGTTCTTTGACGAGTTGCGGCACGAGTTCGAACAGGTCGCCGACGATACCGTAATCCGCCACGCTGAAAATCGGCGCTTCCGGATCCTTGTTGATCGCCACGATCGTCTTGGAATCCTTCATCCCGGCCAGATGCTGGATCGCGCCGGAAATGCCGACCGCGATATACAGCTGCGGCGCGACGATCTTGCCGGTCTGGCCGACTTGCCAGTCATTCGGCACATAGCCGGCATCGACCGCGGCGCGCGACGCACCCATCGCCGCACCGAGTTTGTCAGCCAACGGTTCGAGAATCTTGAACGCATCGCCGGAGCCCATGCCGCGTCCACCGGACACGATCACCTTGGCGGCGGTCAGCTCAGGACGATCCGACTTGGCCAGCTCGCGCCCGACAAACGACGACTTGCCCGAGTCCGCAACTGCGGTCACGTTTTCAACCGCGGCCGAGCCGCCAGTCGCAGCAGCATCGAAACCGGTGGTGCGTACGGTGATGACTTTGGTCGCATCGGTGGACTGTACGGTGGCAATCGCGTTGCCGGCATAGATCGGCCGTTCGAACGTGTCCGGCGAATCGACCTTGGTGATTTCGGACACTTGTCCGACATCGAGTTGCGCGGCGACGCGGGGGGCAATATTCTTGCCGTACGCGGTGGCCGGCGCCAGAATGTGCGAATAGTTGCTTGCCAGCGCCACGACTTGGGCGGCGACGTTTTCCGCCAGGCCGTCGGCAAATTGTGCAGCGTCGGCGACCAGCACTTTGGCCACGCCGGCGATTTTCGCGGCAGCTTCCGCTGCGCCGCCACAATTGTGGCCTGCGATAAGGATATGGACGTCGCCGCCGCACTGGATGGCAGCGGTAACGGTATTCAGGGTGCTTCCTTTTAACGAAGCGTTGTCGTGTTCAGCAATGACAAGTGCGGCCATGATGGGTTCCTAATGGTGCGGGGACGGCAATGCGATGCCGCTCCCCTTTGGGATGATTAAATGACTTTCGCTTCGTTCTTGAGCTTGCTGACCAGCGTGGCGATATCCTTGACGATGATGCCGGCCGAGCGCTTGGCCGGCTCCACCACCTTCAGCGTCTTCAGGCGCGGCGTGACATCGACATTCAGGTCGGCCGGCTTGACGATTTCCAGCGGCTTTTTCTTGGCCTTCATGATGTTGGGCAAAGTCACATAACGCGGCTCGTTCAAGCGCAAGTCGGTGGTAACGATTGCAGGCAAGGTCAATGCAACCGTTTCCAGACCGCCATCGACTTCACGCGTGACGGTCGCCTTGCCGTCGTCGAGCACGACCTTGGAGGCGAACGTCGCTTGCGGCCAGCCGAGCAATGCCGCCAGCATCTGGCCAGTCTGGTTACAGTCGTCGTCGATCGCCTGCTTGCCCAGGATGATCAGTTGCGGCTGCTCTTTATCGGCCAGCGCTTTCAACAGCTTGGCGACCGCCAGCGGCTGCAGCTCTTCGGTGGTCTCGACCAGGATGGCACGGTCGGCGCCGATGGCCATCGCGGTGCGCAGGGTTTCCTGACATTGGGTCACGCCGCAGGACACGGCGATGACTTCGGTGACCTTGCCCGCTTCTTTGAGGCGCATGGCTTCTTCGACGGCGATTTCATCGAATGGATTCATCGACATCTTGACGTTGGCAATATCGACGCCGGAGCCGTCGGATTTGACGCGGACCTTGACGTTGAAGTCCACCACGCGCTTGACTGGAACCAGTACTTTCATAGCTCTGCCTTTGTAAAAAATCGAATTGACGTAACGTTAATGAAACCCGGATTATAAAAGAGATTTTGACGCTCTGCGGAAATTTAGCACGATCGTTCTATTAAATGGTAGAGCAAAGCCACTAAATCACTGAAGAAATCTGAGGAAATGGATTGGCTTGTCGGGAGCTTATGCCGATTGCGGCATTCGCGTTTGATATTTTATAAGGACAATCTACGCAATTAGCTGAATGGCTAAAACAGGAACCTCTATTTTGCGGTTCTTTATTTGCGGCGCATGAAAAAGATGAATTCCTTATTCTCTTCTGATTTATCCAACAATTCGTTTCCGGTCTGTCTGGCGAACGCCTGAAAATCGCGTACCGAGCCCGGATCAGTCGCGACCACGCGCAGGATCTGTCCGGTTTTCATGTCGGCCAAGGCCTTTTTCGCTTTCAAAATCGGCAGCGGACAATGTAAACCACGCGTGTCGAGATCTATGTGAAAGTCCATGGTCGTGCGCTTTCAAATGAAAAGAAAATAAAGTCTACCGCAATCTGCCGACATTGATGCGTCGCACCAAAAATATTCCGCTGAGGAACATCACTTCATGATGAAGAAATTCATGTCGGCCAATCCATAAACTCGACCGGCAAGCCGCGCTCACGCATCCAGTCTGCCATTGCGTAACCGGTGCCGGCACGCCAAGGCTTTAATTTCTCGGGAGCAACAAGACGAAATTCAACCAGTTCTTCGGATAGCCGAATATCGCCTGAGGCTTTCACGTGATAGGCAATGATCACTTCGTTCTTGCGGATGAATTCATAAACGCCGATCAGCTTGATATCGTCGGCATCCAGGTTGGTTTCTTCCTTCAGTTCGCGCGCCACGCCCTGCTCCGGGGTTTCGCCGCTTTCCATGAAGCCGGTGATCAGCGCAAACGTTTTTTCAGGCCAGGCGGCATTGCGTGCCAGCAGTATGCGGCCTTCAACCTCGACCAGCGCAGCCAGCACCGGCAATGGATTGTCCCAGTGCGTCCAGTGGCCGTCGGGACAGGCAAGGCGCACCTTGCCGGCTTCGCCGACATCCGCGCGGCTGACCAGCGGCGCGGCGCACATCGGGCAGTACTGAACCATCATCATGCGCGCTCCCGCACCCAGTTGGCGACGCCGTCGAGTGCCTTGGCGAGTCCGCTCGGATCGGTGCCGCCGGCTTGCGCCATATCGGGCCGCCCGCCGCCTTTGCCGCCGACCTGCTGCGCAACGAAATTGACCAGCTCGCCGGCCTTCACTTTCGAAATCGAATCGGCCGTGACGCCGGCGATCAGGCTGACCTTCCCGTCGTTGACCGCAGCCAGCACGATGGCCGCGGTTTTCAGCTTGTTCTTCAGCTTGTCCATGGTTTCGCGCAGGGTTGCGACGTCTGCACCGGTCAATGTGGCGGCAAGTACTTTCATGCCGTTGACATCGACCGCCTGGCTCACCAGATCGTCGCCCTGACTGGCGGCCAACCGGGATTTGAGCATCGCGACTTCTTTTTCCAGCGCCCTGACCTGATCCTGCACCTGCACGATGCGCTGGGTCAATTCCTCGGGCTGCGCCTTCAGCGCGGCAGCGGCTTCACTGACCCGGCTGCTCAACGACTGCACCAGAGTCAGCGCGCCTTCCCCGGTAACCGCCTCAACGCGCCGGATACCGGCGGCCACGCCGCCCTCGGAGACGATCTTGAACAAGCCGATATCGCCGGTGCGCGACACGTGCGTACCGCCGCACAATTCGCGCGACGAACCGATGCCGAGCACGCGCACATGGTCGCCGTATTTTTCGCCGAACAGCGCCATCGCACCGGCCTTGACTGCGTCGTCGTACGGCATGATCCGCGCTTCGGTCGAAACGTTGGCGAGAATTTCATGATTGACGATGGCTTCGACGCGGCGAATCTGATCGGCGGTCATCGGCGCGTTGTGGCTGAAATCGAAGCGGGTTTTTTCCGCATCGACCAAAGATCCTTTTTGCGACACGTGCCCGCCCAGCACCATGCGCAATGCAGAATGCATCAGGTGAGTGGCCGAATGGTTACGCATGGTCCGCGCACGCAAGGTGGCGTTGACGATCGCATTCACGGTGTCGCCGACCGCCAGTTTTCCTTTGGTCACGACACCATGATGGCCGAACACTTCCGCCTGGATTTTTTGCGTATCGCTCACTTCGAACGATGTATTGGCCAATTCGAGAATGCCCTGGTCGCCGGCCTGGCCGCCCGACTCCGCATAGAACGGCGTGCTGTCCAATACAACGATCGCTTGCTGGCCCTGCTCCACGGCATTTACAGCAGTGCCGCCGACATACAGCGCCACCACTTTGCCTTCTTGCGTCAAGGTGTCGTAACCGACGAACTTCGTCTTGTCGCCGCTGTATTCGACCGCTGCCGCCATCTCGAATTTTCCGGCTGCGCGCGCGGTGGATTTTTGCCGCTCCATCGCCTCCTTGAATCCGGCTTCGTCCAGCGTGACATTGCGCTCGCGGCAGATATCGGCGGTCAGGTCGAGCGGAAAACCGAAGGTGTCGTACAAGGTAAACGCGGTCTTCCCGTCGAGATGCGCCGGGTCTTTCGTCAGCGCCGCTTCGAGGATCCTCATGCCGTTTTCCAGCGTCTCGCCGAAGCGTTCTTCTTCCTGCTTCAAAACTTGCTCGACGCGCTCCGCGGCGTCAGTCAATTCAGGATACGCGACGCCCATTTCCTGTACCAGGTCCTTGACCAGCTTGTAAAAGAATGGCTGTTTCTGACCGAGCTTGTTGCCATGACGCAAAGCGCGGCGAACGATACGGCGCAGCACGTACCCGCGTCCTTCGCTGCCGGGAATAATGCCGTCAACGATCAGGAAAGAGCATGCGCGAATATGATCCGCGATCACGCGCAAGGAATTGTTGCTCAGGTCTTTTTCACCGGTCTCGCGCGCCGCGGCCTTGACCAAGCGGTCGAACAGGTCGATTTCATAATTGCTGTGCACATGCTGCAGGATCGCTGCCAAGCGCTCCAGGCCCATGCCGGTATCGACGCAAGGTTTCGGCAATGGCGTCAGCGTGGCCTCACCGGTTTTCGGATCGATCTGGCGATCGAACTGCATGAACACGTTGTTCCAGATTTCAATGTAACGATCGCCGTCCTGCTCCGCACTGCCCGGCGGGCCGCCCCAGATTTCAGGACCATGGTCATAAAAAATTTCCGAACACGGACCGCACGGACCGGTATCGGCCATCTGCCAGAAATTATCCGACGCATACGGCGCACCCTTGTTGTCGCCGATCCGCACCACGCGCTCTTTCGGCAAGCCGATCACATTGACCCAGATGTCATACGCTTCGTCATCGGTCTCGTAAACGGTGGCCCACAATTTTTCAGGCGGCAAGCCGTAAACATTCGTCAGCAATTCCCAAGCCCAGATCAGCGAATCGCGCTTGAAGTAATCGCCGAACGACCAGTTGCCCAGCATTTCAAAAAACGTGTGGTGCCGTGCGGTATAGCCGACGTTTTCCAGATCGTTATGCTTGCCGCCGGCGCGCAGGCAGCGCTGCACTGAAGCGGCGCGCACATAATTGCGCTTGTCGATCCCGAGAAACACATCCTTGAACTGCACCATGCCGGAATTCGTGAACAGCAACGTCGGGTCGTTGCCCGGCACGAGGCTCGACGAACGCACGACCGTGTGGCCTTTCGATTCGAAAAATTTGAGGAATTTATCGCGGATTTCTGACGAGTTCATGTTCTTTGGCGGAAAAGGGAGCAAGCGTTGCAAAGCGCCGATTATACGTGATAACCCTAGCCGATTCTTCAGCGGAAGCGCCCTGGAACGAGCGCAATCCAAAGCCGGACCGCCTGCGCCGTCGAAGTACCAATTCGGCACAGCAGGAATTCCGATTCACGAAAAATCCGGCCCGATCAAGTCGATCCGATCCGTACAAAATGCATCCACGCCCCAGGACAGGATTTTCCGCGCCCGCGCCGGATCGTTGACGGTATAACAAAACAGTCCGAACCCGGCTGCGGTCACTGCCTTTGCCTGCTTCGCGGAAAGGTATTTTTGGTTGGTGTGCAGCGCAACGGCGCCGAGTTCGTCAAGCTGCGCGCGCCAATCGGCGCGGATTGCGTCGGTCAGGTAACCGCGTGGAATTTCCGGGGCGGCCGCCTGCGCTGCGGCAAGCGCCGCATATGAAAAGGATGAAAACAGGATACGTGCGCCAGGATCGGCATCACATCCGTCGGCAGTAAGCCAGCGCCGCGTCAATTCGGCCACGACGCAGCCTGTCTCTTGCTCGAAGCCGGGCGCCGGCTTGATTTCGACATTCATCCAGAGTTTGTTGTCCGAGCAGAAACGGTAAACCTGTTCGTAAGCCGGAACCGGTTCGCCCGCGAAAGCCGCGCCGAACCAGTTGCCTGCATCCATCACGGTCAGTTCCGCTGCGGTGAAATCGGAAACGTTGCCAGCGCCCTTGACGGTACGGCCCAATTTCGGATCATGGACGAGGACCGGCACGGAATCGCGGGACAGCATCACGTCGAATTCAACCGCACGGAATCCGTACGACAATCCGCAACGCATTGCAGCCAGCGTATTTTCCGGTGCGAGCGTTCCGCCGCCGCGGTGGGCGATTATTTTTGGATAGGGCCACATGGGTCGAGAGTCAAGAAATGAAAGGGCTTTAGCTGCAGTGTAATCGGTTTCAATCTTGCGCTGCATTGATGCCGAACTTGTCCTACACTGGCACACTGCAAAAAAGGCCGCAATTCACTTCCAATCTTCCCGGACGATTTGAAACATGATCAATACTTCACCGAACGCACCGATAAAGAAAGCCCTGGGACACATCCGCGTGCTGGATCTGACCCGCATCCTTGCCGGGCCGTGGTGCGCGCAGAACCTGGCCGATCTGGGCGCCGATGTGATCAAGATCGAGCGGCCCGGCGCCGGCGACGATACCCGCTCCTGGGGCCCACCGTATCTGCGCGATGCGGATGGCAGCGACACCACCGAAGCCGCCTACTACCTCGCCGCCAATCGCGGCAAACGCTCGGTGACGCTCGACATCGCCAGCCCGGAAGGCCAGGCGATCGTGCGCGACCTGGTCAGGCACTGCGACGTGGTGCTGGAAAACTACAAGGTCGGCCAACTGAAAAAATACGGCCTGGATTATGAATCGCTGCGCCAGATAAAGCCGGACCTCGTGTATTGCTCGATCACAGGTTTCGGCCAGGACGGTCCATATGCGCAGCGTGCCGGTTATGATTTCATCATCCAGGGCATGGGCGGCTTCATGTCGATCACCGGAGAGCGCGACGACCTGCCCGGCGGCGGCCCGCAAAAAGCCGGTGTCGCGATCTCGGATCTGATGACCGGCATGTATTCGACCGTTGCGGTGATGGCGGCACTAATGCACCGCGACCGCACCGGCGAAGGGCAATACATCGACATGGCCTTGCTCGACGTGCAAGTGGCGATGCTGGCCAACATGAATACCAATTACCTGGCTAGCGACAATCCACCCAAGCGCTGGGGCAATGCGCATCCGAACATCGTACCGTACCAGACGTTTGCCACTTCCGACGGGCACATCATCGTCGCGGTCGGCAACGATGGCCAGTACCGCAAGTTCATCGCCGCGGGCGGGCGACCGGAACTCGGCGACGATGCACGCTTCGCCACCAATCCGATGCGCGTGCGGCATCGCGATATCCTGATACCGATGCTGGCCGACATGGTCAAGACCAAGACCAAGCAGGAATGGATCGACTTGCTGGAAGCGCACGGCGTACCCTGTGGGCCGATCAATAATCTCGATGAAGTATTCGTTAATCCGCAAGTCGAAGCACGCGGCATGCGGATCGATTTGCCGCATCCGAGCGGCGGCAAGGTCAAGCTGGTCGGCAGTCCGATGAAACTGAGCGGCACTCCGCCGCGGTACGACATGCCGCCGCCGCTGCTGGGGCAGCATACCGAGGAAGTGCTGCGCGATTTGCTGGGGCAAAGCGACGAGCAGATTGCGGCTTTGAAGGGGAAAGGCGTGGTGTGATTTTGCCTGGCGCAAGGTTTTACGGAGCCTGATCGTGGATCGACACTATTTTGTTTATGTGATGGCGAGCATTTCCAGGGTTTTGTATGTTGGCGTTACCAATGATCTGGTGCGCCGGGTTTGGGAGCACAAGGAAAAGCCGGTTTCCGGATTCACGGAGAAATACAACGTCGATCGACTTGTTTATTATGAAGTCGCTGATGCGGTCTTGACCGCTATCGCACGCGAGAAACAGATCAAAGGGTATCGCAGGGAGAAAAAGCTGGCGTTGATTGATGCGATGAATCCGGAGTGGAAAGATTTGTATCTGGATTTGACGGGAATCTCATCCCGTCAATCAACGAAGCAGATCGAACAGACCAAAGTCCCCGACTCCCCTCAGCTTCCGACAGTCATATCCACCCGACATAAAAAAAGGCAATGCTCCTTTTGAGAACATCGCCTTTCCCTTGCTCCTGACGATCAGTCAATCATCTACCAGCGCACCGCTACTTCGAGCGTGACGACAGGATCGCACGCCTGGCATCAATCGGGTTGTCGTACTGTACCAGGCCGTTCTTGACACGTCCCAGCACCAGCATCGAACTGCCGAGCGCTTCGTGGTCGTCTTTTGTGAACGGCTTGACATAGGTGGCCAGGACGCCGGAGATGCGGCGATCCAGGTTTTCCAGCGAATGCTTGATCGACGGACCATCCATGCCCTTGGTATGGAACAGCGCATTCAGCAACAGGAACATCGCGTCGTAAGTCTGCGCCGCACACATCGCGCACGGGATGTTTTTTACATTGTTCATCTTCGCGTACTGCAAGACCAGCGAGGTGCTGCGCTCGTTCATCACGCCGTCCTGAATGAACGTCTGCGGCATCACCGCGCCGTCCGATGCCGCGCCTGCAAGATCGATATGGTTGCGAAACGCCACTGTCCAGGGGCCGGTTTGCTGCACGTTCCATCTCATGGCTTGCCGCCCCTTGGATGCGGTTGCCATGTCGGGGCCGAGCGCATAAACGAACAGCACATCGGCACCGGCGCTGCGCGCGCGCTGCAACGCGGGCGTCAAGTCATCAGTCCCCTGCTTGAACCGTTCCACGATGACCGGCTTCATGTCGCGTTGCGCGAGCAGGCGCTCCACGTCCTTCAGCCCGCCTTCGCCGTAACCGGTGTCGTCGGCAAATACCGCGATCTTGGTCAGCTTGCGCTTGTCGATCATTTCCTTGAGGACGAAATCGACCTGCAGCACATCCGCCATTGCGACGCGGAAGATATAGTTCTCCTCCGCCGCGGGCGATGCATATTTTTTCGTGATCGCGGTACCGGTTGCAACGGGAATGATCAACGGCACCTTGGCATTCTGGTACACCTCGATCGCCTTCGCCGCCACGCCGGAGTTGCAATACCCGATGGTCGCAACCACCTTTTCCTTGTGAACCAGGTCTTCAGCCACTGCCTTGCCGACATCGGGATTGGCCTTGTCGTCGCGTTCGACCAGTTCGATTTTCCGGCCGCCCACACCGCCGACCGCATTGATCTCCGCAACCGCGATGCGCAAGGCCGCGCGCACGCTGACACCCATTTCAGCGGAGCCTCCTTCGAAGGTGCAATTGGTACCGATCTTGATGGGGCTTCTATCGATTACCTGCGCGATCGCCTGTGTGCCGCTCATTACGCCGGTCAACATAACCAAAATCAACAATACTGATTTCATGACTCGTCTCCTTGGAATAGTTTTTCCCGGAGTCTAGGGTAATTTCCCGCAATTTCCAGCTTATTGGCGCGTTCCCAGTATTTCTACTGGGCCATCGCAAAAAATGAACCATGCAGAAAATCGCCCGTCTTCAGGTGCTGCGGTTCACACCGTGAAAATGCCGCTTTATCGCATTCCGCTACCGTTCAAATTCACGCCGCACGACAATGCTCCCATCGACCGATCCAACGGGAGTCAATCATGTCATTCACACCAATCGTCCTGGTACATGCCGCAGCCGCCGTCGGTGCGGTGGCGCTCGGCGAGCTGGTATGGCATGCAGTCGGAATAATCTAAGGAGATGAACATGGACAAGGCAATCAACTATCGCAAAGCCCGACGCCAAGTGGAACGCAAACTCGGCTTCTATATCCACCTGTCGGTTTACCTTGCGGTCAACTCCGGACTGATCATGCTCAACGTGTTGCTGGCATCCGCCAAACCATGGGCCGTGTTCCCGTTGCTGGGCTGGGGAATCGGGTTACTATTCCACGGGCTGGCCGTGTTCCTGCATGCGTCAGGTTCCGCATGGAAGCAGCGCATGATCGACAATGAATTAAAAAAACAGCTCCCCGCTAAAACAGAATGAATTTGTCTACCCCATCCGCGCCCCATCCCTATCCAAGATTGCGCCGCTTCGCGATCGATGTTGCAATCACGTCCGTCTTCAATGTGATGATCGCCGTTGTCATCACCTACGTGATGCAGGTGCATAACAATTTTCTCGTGAATCTGACCATCTCGATGTGCATCGGCACGCTGGCGGTCACCTTCATCGACGGCGGCCGCCTGCTGCTCTGGGGCCTGGAAAGACCGCCAAAACTGGCGTTCTTCCTGCTTCTCGCGGTGGCGCTGCCCGCCGCGCAGCAGTTGGGCAACATCATCGCCGCACAGATAACCGGCGTGCCCGCGGAATATTTTTCGGCCGCCAGGATGCGCAACCCGACCAGCTATATGGTCGTCCTCTTGCTGATCAGCCTGTCCATTACCTGGTTTTTCTGGAACCGCACCACACTCGCGCAACTAAGAGCCGCCGCCGAAGAACAGAAGGCGCGCGCCGCCGCCATCGAAAAGCAGGCGGCCCAGGCCCAGCTGCAACTTCTGCAAGCCCAGATCGAGCCGCACATGCTGTTCAACACCCTGGCCAACCTGCAAGGCCTGATCGCGGTCGATCCGGCGCGCGCGCAACATATGCTCGACCATTTGATCCGTTACCTGCGCGCCACGTTGTCTTCTTCGCGTGCCGAACAGACCACGCTGGCACATGAGTTCGCGCTGATGGAAGCGTATCTCGGCCTGATGTCGGTGCGCATGGGTGCTCGCCTTTCGTATTCGCTTCGATTGCCCGAAGCACTGTCCGGAATCAAGGTTCCGCCGATGCTGTTGCAACCGTTGATCGAAAACGCAATCAAACACGGCCTGGAACCCAAGATCGACGGCGGCCACATTAACGTCGAGGCGGCACAGGATGCCGGTACGCTGATCCTGTCGGTAGCGGATACCGGCCTCGGCCTGGATGCCGTCCCGGATCACGGCATGCAGGTCGGGCTGAAAAACGTGTCCGAACGATTACAGGTACTGTACGGCGATGCCGCATCGGTTTCGCTGGCGCCCAACGTGCCGAACGGCGCGATAGCTCAACTCAAACTTCCCTTGCAAACATGACCGATTTTCACGCACTGGTAGCCGAAGACGAACCGATCCTCGCCGCTGCCTTGGTACAAACGCTGCAACGTTTATGGCCGGAACTGCACATCGGCGCAGTCGTCTCCAATGGAGCTGATGCAGTCGAAAAAGCGTTGACGTTGCAACCCGATATTCTTTTTCTCGATATCAAGATGCCGGGCAAGACCGGACTGGAAGCGGCGCAGGAACTGGCCGAGGATTGGCACGACACAGCACCGTTTCCGCTGGTGGTGTTCGTGACCGCCTACGATGAATATGCATTGCAGGCATTTGAACAGGCCGCCGCCGATTACGTGCTCAAGCCGGTCAGCGACGAGCGTCTGGCAAAAACGGTGGAGCGCCTGAAAGCACGATTGGCCCGACATCAGGACCGCGGCGGCGAACTGGAACGCATCGTCAGTCAGTTGCGCGCGCTGGCGCCGGCCGCCAGTCCGGCCGGCGAACGCCTTACGATGATACGCGCAGCGGTGGGCAACCAGATCCGGCTGATCCCGGTCGCCGACGTGATCTATTTCGAAGCCACCGACAAATACGTCAATGTCGTCACCGCCGACAGCGAATCGCTGATTCGCACCAGCCTGAAGGAACTGCTGCCGCAACTCGACGCCAACCAGTTCTGGCAAATCCATCGAGGCACGATCGTCAATGTGAGCTGGATCGATGCGGCGGTGCGCGATGAATCCGGGAAGCTGTCAGTCAAGCTGCGCAACCGCAAGGAAAAACTCGCGGTTAGCCGGGTGTTCGCGCATTTGTTCAAGCAGATGTGAGCGGAGGGCTTTCAAGAATTCCTTGCTTGAATGACCGCGGCGCATAGCAAGCACCAGGCTTCAACAAGCGAAATACCCCATCATCCGCCGTTGTTTTTAAACCAGTCGACAATCGCCGGCATGTCCTTTTCAAAACCGCCCGGGATATAAATGTTGAGAAACCCGGCCCGCTGCGCTGTCGTGTTCTCGAAGTCGTGGGTCACTCCCGCGGGGACCCGCAGGAATGCGCCTTTCGATGCATCGATGGCTTCGCTACCGGCCAGGAAGCGAACCGTGCCTTCCAGCACGTAAAAGATATCATCGTTGGCTTCATGCGAATGCGCGCCCGGACCCTTTGTAAAAGGATCAAGCCACCATTCGGAAATCGAATAGGCGTCGCTGGTTTCCTCGCGGTCGGCTTTGAAAACGCTTTGCATTTTCCCTGGCGCATACGAGCGCCCTTCGCCGGGCGGCAGATAGATGACGCCCGTTCGTGGATTTCGATTTTTCATGTGAGGGATTCTCCGGTAAAGTCCGACCAGTCATTGCTGACGATGAAGATTTCTATTCGGGTTTGACTACCATCAGGTACATCGCAATCAAAGGCAACACCGACGCGACGCTTCCCGCGACTGTCCAAATCGTGGCCAATCTCCAGTAACGGTCCGGAATCGAATCCAGTGATCCAAGGCTGTCGAGCAGACGCGATTGACTGCGCTGCACCGGTATTAGAATCAATGCCCAGATCACGCCTGTAGAAATCAACAGGAAATAACTCCACCGAATCCAGTTTTTTGCCATGACACCGCCGTATTCTGGCGCCATCGCATGACCGGCGCCCAGCAGCAGGATGATTCCACCAGCGGTAAAAAAAATATCCGCCAGATTCACCGCGCGGGTCGCATAGCGAATCACGGCAAGGTCGCCGGTTCTGTCGGCGAGCACTTTCCAGAAAGCGCTGACGATGATATTACCGACAAAAAGCACGACGCCGATGATATGAATGAATTTGATGAGAGTGATGGACATGACGGTCTTCCGGTTAATGGACGGGCATTCCTTTGAAATCCTTCAATGCATTCTTGAACATTCTAGCAACCGCCGCAATCGGCCTGCGACGAAATGCACAAACCGTAGTGTGAATCACGACATTTACCGACAGGCAGTATTACAGGAAAAGCGTCTTGATTCGGTCTGGTATGATCCGCAACACCATACCTATTAGAACGGAGATACCATGTTAAAAACCCTAGGTACCATCGCAATCATCGTATTGATTGCCTTACCCGTAGCAGTATTGATTGCAGGACAGCTCAATCTGTTGAGCGGGCAACGTCCGGCGAATCTTGGCGTCAGGGACGGCAAGCTCAAGCCGCCGCGCGCCACGGCATGGAATACCGTTTCCAGCCAGGCGGCGCTGCATGCGCACACCGAATACCATGCGATCGCGCCCCTCGCCTATCAAGGCGACGGCAAGGCCGCCTTCGCCAAGCTGACGTCCATCGTGCGTGCGGGAAATGACGCGAAGGTCATCACCGCCGAACCGGGCTACCTGTATGCGGAATTCCAGACCAAATTGCTCAAGTTCACCGACGACGTTGAATTCCTGCTCGACGAGCCGGCCGGCGTGATCCATATGCGTTCCGCATCGCGCCTGGGACGCAAGGACTTCGGCGTCAACCGGGCACGGCTGGAATCGATTCGGGCAAAGTTCAATCAGTAAACAGCAAGGCGCGACATTTCCCTATCGGCATAGGGGGCAGCCAAGTTGGCTGCTCCCCTGCCACACCACCCGGCATGCGGGTCCGCACCGGGCGGTTCGAGAGTTGAGGTCAAGACAGGCGAGGTACGCCCAGTCGATCGAAATAGCCGATAGTCATCACCGTTTTCAGCAGTCTATCGCTGTTGCGCCACCAGCTGCGACTATTACCAGCAAC
>Ga0209343_10001435_pt1 | contig 32096 bp, 32 predicted proteins | sample RifCSPlowO2_02_FD_184026 | JGI IMG/M metagenome (GOLD analysis project Ga0209343, IMG submission 184026) | Groundwater microbial communities from Rifle, Colorado - Rifle CSP2_plank lowO2_0.2 (SPAdes) (version 2) | ecosystem: Environmental > Aquatic > Deep subsurface > Groundwater | place... | reverse complement strand
CAATTTTCCTTATAGATTTAGATTTTGGAATTTAATTTATTATAATGATAAGACTAATATAAGATTATATTCTCTGGGAGGCTTGAGATGGACTTACTAAAAAAAATATTTATTCTTGTTTTATTTCTCTTTCCGTTGGGCGAAATAGTGCGTATAAATCTTGGGAAAGGCTTAGTAATAAAACCCCTAGATATAGGAGTAGCGGCTCTTGTTTTATTATGGCTATTGATTAAGTTTATTAGGAAACAAAAAATTAATCAAACCAACATATTATTACCCATATTCATGTTTGCTCTAATCGGATTATTTTCGTTAATCATAAACAGCTCTCGTTTGTCTATAAATGAATTTTTCATTTCTTTTTCATATTTGACTAGGTGGGTCATTTATGCAGGCGTATTCTTTGTAGTCAGCGATTTTGATAAACATTTCAAAAAAAAGATCTTAAGTTTGTTAATTTTTGCGGGTTCTTTAATCGTGGGGTTGGGATATTTACAGTATTTTTTTTACCCAAGTCTTAAAAATTTATATTATTTAGGATGGGATGAACATATGCACAGAATGTTTTCTGTGTTTCTTGATCCGAATTTTGCCGGAGCTTTTTTCGTACTATTTTTTTTATTTTTAATCGGAGTATTCTTGAAAAACAAAAATATTTCAGCAGGAATATTGTTAATGTTGACATTGGGAGCCGTATTTTTAACGTTTTCCAGAAGCGCTTTGATCATGTTAATTATAAGTTCAAGTTTATTATTTGTATTAATGCATAAAAAAATATGGATAGCAATATTGTTCGGAATTACAATTCTGGTGATAACGATGTCATCAAGGTATTTCAGCATTGAAAATATTAATTTATTTAGAATTGTTTCGTCAGAAGCCCGCCTTGCAACTGCAAAAGAAGCGGTGAGAATAATATTGAGCCGGCCAATTTTTGGAGTAGGTTTTAATTCTTATAGGTATGCAAAATTGGACTATGGTTTGAGGAATAACAAGTTATATCTAATAAGCCATGCGGATGCAGGAGTTGATAACAGTTTTTTATTTGTTGCAGCCACTACGGGAATTGTAGGGTTTATTTTATATTTATTTTTGTGGTTTAGGATATTTAAAATTGCCTCTATTTTGGCAATTGCTTCAATCGCAGGAATATTTATTAATAGCTTATTTATAAATAGCTTATTTTATCCTTTCATCATGTTGTGGCTTTGGATAATTATTGCAATTAAGGTGAATAGATAATTTTTATTTCCTTTATAGCTTTGTTTCCTGCAATATCTATAGCCTCAACCCTTATTTTGTTTTCTCCGTTTTGAAGAGGAAGACTATAGGAAAAATTTCCATTACTGTCCGTGATTGCCCAGAAACCGTTAATGGTTACTTTAGCATCGGTATCCGTTGCCCCTTTAATACTTGCAATATTTTGGTCTTTTGAGAAAGATTGTCCGTCTGTTGGCGAATTAAGACTGAGATATGGAGGAGCGTTTTTGAAAGCTGTAATTATGGTGTTAGAGAAATCACTTTCTTTTTCATTCACAACTGATTTGGCTTGTATAATATTCTCGCCCGGTTTTATTGTTTGCTTGAATGAAAATTTTCCATCATCGCCCGCTTTAACGGTGTCAACTAAGTTATAATTTATATATAGGTTTACTGTTTGTTTTTTTGAGGCAATTCCGGAAATTATAATAGAAGCACTTGTAGTTGCTTCCGGAAATGAATCAAGAACAGGAGGAGCAATAAAGGAAGAGCTTTGAATTTTCGTTTCCACTTTGCTTTGGGAGCCTGATAGGAAAAGGCTAAGATTAACCAAGAGCGGAATTCCAAATTTGAATGATAAAAAGACTACGAGAACAATACCAAGAATACTTAATGCGAGATTTTTCTTAGTTTTTTGCTCCATTCTTTTTGATAGTCTTGACCTAATCATAGTTTTTCTCCAGAGCCGATAGGTAGAATCGAACTACCATTTACGGTTTACGAAACCGCTGTTCTGCCACTGAACTATATCGGCCAATGGCGATATTGTAGTAAATTTTCCACCAAAGAGCAATTTATACTTGATAATTTTTAATATCTTGACAAGGGTTTGGGAATACTATAAATTAATTGAAACACTAATCTAAAAGAACATTCTTGCAAAATATGACAGAAAAAGAAACAGAAGAACGATCTCAAGAAAGAAACTTCAAAAACCCCCTAGAACAACGACAAATTTCATTTAATAGCGTACTCTGCATTGGTCTTGATCCTGATTACTCAAAGATCCCCGATAGTATTATGGGAAAGTTTCCAAGCTATGAAATGGGTTCAGCAATACTTGAGTTTAACAAGCAAATAATTGATGCTACCAATTCTCTTGTATGTTCGTATAAACCTAATATGGCTTTTTATGAAAAATCCGGATTAAGGGTGCTAAAAGATACAATTGATTACATTAGAAAGAAAGATTCATTAATATCTGTTATCGCTGATGGGAAAAGAGCAGATATTGGAAATACGAATATTCCTTACGTAGAAACTATCTTTGATTATCTTGATGCGGATGCTGCTACAATTAACCCATACTTTGGAGGAGAAGCAATAAAACCTTTCCTGGAAAGAAAAGATAAGGGAATTTTTGTTTTGTGCAGGACATCAAATAAGGGTGCTGAAGATGTACAAGATTTAATTGTTAAACATCTTGAGCTAGGAGAAGTACCACTTTACCAAGTCGTAGCATATAAAGCTGCCTATGAATGGAATGCCAATAAAAACATTTGTTTAGTCGTAGGCGCTACTTGGCCTAAGCAGTTGGCTGAAGTTCGAAAAATTGTTGGACCGGACATGACGATTCTAATACCCGGATTAGGAAAACAAGGAGGGAAACCTGAGGATATGGTATTGGGATATAATTCTGCAAAAAGAGGAGTCATTGGTAGTATTTCCAGAGAAGTTATTTTTGCTCAGCCAAAAAGTGGCGAAAGTTATATGCAGGCAGTTAGAAAAGAAGCAATGAAATGGCGCGACGCAATTAATGCGTACCGCTAAAGATAAAGAAATATGGAAGTATTACGACCATTACCCAGAGAAGAAAGAGTAAGGGAAATCTTCCAGAAGAGTGGAGGCATTCTTGAAGGGCACTTTATTGCCCACTCATGGAAACATCTAGATAGATACGTTGATAAAAGATTATTCTATGCCTATACCCAAGAAACTACTGAAATCTGCAGTATGTTTGCCGAGGATTTTAAGAATGACAATATAGAAGTGGTAATTGCGCCTGCGACCGGTGGAATAATTCTATCTTTTGAAACTGCTAGATTGCTAACGCTTATGACAGGGAAAAAAGTCATTAGTGCTTTTCTGGAAAAAAGAAAAGAAGGAGGATTTGAATTTCATAAAGGCGTAGCAGAATTAATTAAAGATAAACGAGCCCTCGACCTAGATGACGTCCTAACAACAGGAGGATCTTTAAAAGACGCGGTTGACGAAACAAGAAAGGCCGGAGCTAAAGTAGTTAGAGTAGGCGTAATTTGGAATAGAGGAGGAGTCAAGCCGAAAGATATTGGAGTAGAAGATGAAGTAGGAATAGATTCCCTGTGTAATATACGTTTTCAGGATTGGACTTCAGCAGAATGTGCGATTTCTGGTCCGTGTAGCAAAGGTATACCTTTAACAAAACCTTAATGAGCATTGAGCACCTAAGGATCCCTGCGCCGGTTGATCTTCATACGCATCTTCGTGATGTGGGTCAAAACCAAAAAGAAGATTTCTATACGGGGACACGTGCAGCCTTGGCCGGAGGATTTGTTCTGGTAGACGATAAGTCGAACAAACAAAAACCAATTTTTACATTTGAAGATCTTGCAGAAGAGATGGAAGTAGCGAGACCAAAAATATTGTGCGACGTGGGATTTGATTTTGGCTCTGATGGAAAAAATTTAGATGAATTTCCAAGAATAAAACATTTAACAAATAGATTAAAAGTTTTTCTTAATGAGACTACGGGCAATTTGAAATTGGCTGATCCAAACTTACTTAGAAAAATTTATCCGGCTTGGCCTGAGGATGGATTAATATTGCTTCACGCTGAAAACGATATGGTACCATTTGCCCTAAGTGTGATTGAGGAGACAAGGGGAAGAACGCATTTTCATCATATAAGCACGAAGAGAGACTTTGAGCCGATAATTGAGGCAAGAAAGAAAGGTCTGCCTGTAACCTGCGGGGTTACGCCTCATCATTTATTTTTGACCAAAGATGATGTAAAAAGATTGGGATCGTTCGGCTATATGAAACCGGAACTCGCAACCCAAGAAGACGTTGATTTTCTATGGCAAAATTTAAAATTCATAGATGTTATCGAATCCGACCATGCGCCACATACCAAAGAGGAAAAACTGTCCGAAAAACCTCCGTCCGGAGTTCCGGGATTGGAAACAATGCTTCCTTTGATGCTTACTGCCGTTGCTCGGGGTCGCTTGAGCTTGCCCCGATTGATCGAACTTATTAGTACTAATCCACAGAGAATTTTAGGCATAAAGCTTCCGGAATCAACGTATACGATAGTTGACCTGGCAGAAAAACATAAACTAAGCAATGATGGATTGGAAACAAAATGCGGTTGGACACCCTTTACCGGTATGGAAGTCCAAGGAAAAGTTAAAACAGTTTTTATCAGAGGTAAAAAAGTCTTTGATAATGGACAGATTCTTGTGCTTCCAGGGTTTGGTAAGGCTTTAAAGCAGTAGGCCAAAGCTATCTCCTTTTGTGTCTTGTGGCGACTTTTAGCTCTAAAATTGCCTTGATCATCTCAGCTTGGGCCAATCGCAGCTCGTTATCGGTTGATTTTTCACTCATAACTTTCTCTGCGCGTTTTTTCGCTTCCATTGCCCGTGCAACTTCAATATCCTGCGCTTTTATTGCATGTTCTGCAAGAATGCTTATCTTATTGCTCTGAACTTCCAAAAATCCGCCTGTTATTGCAAGATATTGCTGATTAGTTCCTTTTTTGACGATCATTTCTCCAGGATTCACCTGAGTTAAAAGGCTGATATGATTAGGCAGAATCGCAATCTCACCGTTTACGGTTGGGACTACTACCTCATCAACCTCATCTTTGTAGATTACTTTTTCAGGTGTAATTATTTCAAGAAGAAGATTCATTACTTCGTTTCGTCTGCTCCCTTTTTAACCGCCTCCTCGATTGTCCCGACCATGTAGAATGCATTTTCCGGAAGAGAATCATGTTTACCGTCCAGAATTTCCTTGAATCCCCTTACGGTATCTTCAATTTTCACATACCTTCCGGGTTGTCCTGTGAATATTTCTCCTACAAACATGGGCTGACTTAAAAATTTTTGTATCTTTCTGGCTCTTGAAACAGTTAATTTGTCTTCGTTGGATAACTCATCAATTCCAAGGATTGCGATTACATCTTGGAGATCTTTATATCTTTGCAGGACTTTTTGAACGCCTCGCGCAACATTGTAATGGTCTTCTCCTACAACATTGGGGTCTAGGATTCGGGATGTTGATGCCAGAGGATCTACTGCGGGATAGATGCCCTGTTCCGCAATTGCACGTTCAAGATTGATTGTGGCGTCAAGATGGGCAAAGATGGTGACAGGAGCAGGGTCTGTATAATCATCAGCCGGAACATAAACTGCCTGAACCGAAGTAATTGATCCTCGCTTGGTTGATGTGATTCTCTCCTGAAGTTCTCCCATTTCCGATGCAAGTGTCGGTTGATAGCCAACAGCAGAAGGCATTCTTCCAAGCAGGGCCGATACTTCGCTCCCGGCTTGTGCAAACCGGAAGATATTGTCAATAAAAAGCAAAACATCTTCTCTTTTTTGGTCTCTGAAGTATTCGGCCATCGTCAAGGCGGTCAGGGCAACCCTCATTCTGTTGGCAGGCGGTTCGTTCATCTGTCCGAAAACCATGACTGTTTTGTCCATAACTTTGGCTTCTTTCATTTCTAGCCAAAGGCCATTTCCCTCTCTTGTCCTTTCTCCGACTCCTGCAAATACCGAATGACCCTGATGCTCTTTTGCAATGTTTCGGATTAGTTCTTGAACAATGACCGTTTTGCCGACACCCGCTCCTCCAAATATCGCGCTTTTTCCTCCCTTAGTGAATGGCGCTACGAGGTCAATGACTTTTAGTCCCGTTTCCAAAATGTGAGGTCTTGTTTCCTGTTCGGTTAAGAGTGGCGCTTCGCGGTGAATCGGATCATAAGAGATATTCTTGTGCTTTGTGTTGAACGGCTTACCGTCAATAGCCTCTCCAAGAACGTTGAAAATTCTTCCAAGTGTAGGAAAGCCTACGGGAACTTTTATGGGAGAATTTGTGCGCTTAACTTTCATGCCTCTATGCAGAGCATCGGTTGTACCCATGGCTAGAGTTTTAACTTCGTTATTGCCTATGGAAAAAGCGACTTCCAATATCAACTTCTTGTTTCCGCTCAGTTCAATTTCGAGAGCTTCATGGATGAATGGCGGATCGGATGCGAAACGAACATCCACGACCGGACCGGTTACTCTAATAACAATTCCTTCATTTACATTATTTTTATTCATAGACATACGTAAAATATGCGCTTCCGATGTCCAAAATTTCGTTTGTAATTTTTTCCTGGCGTCCCTTATTGTATTCAAGCTTTAGATCTTCGGTAATTTCCAATGCGTTGTCTGTAGCTTTTTGCATCGCAACCATTCTGGCTCCTTGTTCGGATGCGTAACTTTCAAGAAGATGTTGATAGATAGTCATCTCCAAAAGGTGTCTCAGGAGTGGCGGAAGTAGTTTTTCAGGACCCGGTTCAAAAAGAGTAAATGAAGCAGATTCCAGTTTCGGAACTTCTATAGGTAAAACGTTGATTATTTTTGGTTTTTGAGAAAAAACATTGATAAAATTTGTGGATATTATTTTAACGTTTCCAACTTTTTGTCCCAGAAAATATTCGTCAATGATTTTCACAATTGGCAAAACCATGTCGAAAGTGGGGAGAATCGTGCCAAACTTAAATGATGCGATCAGTTCCTTGCTTAAATTCGCAACTGCGGTTTCGGTTTTCTTTCCAACCGTTAGGTAAATTGTGTCTTTATTTTGGGAATCGTAATTTAATATTTCGCGAATAAGATTGGTAATTAGTCCGCCGCAAAGGCCTTTGTCCGGAGAAAAAATAATTACAAGAGATTTATTATTGTTGTTTTTCTTCATGTATTCATGCGTATACTTGCTGTCCATGCTGCTTAAAACGTTTTGGGATACGGATAACAGTTTTTCTACATATGGCCTGCCTGCTACGGTTGCATTCTGAGCCTTCTTAAGCTTTGATACGGCAATCGTCTGCATTGCGTGGGTTGTCTTAGCAACATTACCTGCAGTTCTGATTCTTCTTTTTAGAGATAAGAGATTTGCCATACTTATTGAAATCTTTTTTTAAATTCATCTATCAATTTCGAAATTTGTTTTAGTGCCTGCTCTGTCGGTCTATCGCCCGCGGATAATGTTTCCAGAACTTTCGGATAATTCTTTTTCGCAAAGCTGTGTAAATCTTTTTCAAACCTATGAAAAGAATCAACCGGAATGTCGTCCATCAGTCCGCTCGTTACAGCGTAAATGCTTAATACTTCCAAATTCTCCGTAAGGGGGAAGTATTGAGGTTGCTTAAGGATTTCCGTAAGTCTTCTTCCTCGGTCAAGCTGTTTTTGGGTTGCCGGATCAACTTCACTGCCAAATTGCGCAAAAGCTGCAACAGAATTATATTGAGCAAGTTCAAGCCTTAATTTATTAGAGACTGATTTAATTGTCTGCGTTTGAGCTGCGCCTCCGACTCTCGATACGGATTGTCCGACGTTAATGGCCGGTCTGATCCCTGCATTAAAAAGATCTGTTTGTAGGTATATCTGGCCATCGGTAATAGATATAACATTTGTTGGAATATAGGCAGAGATATCGTTAGCCTGTGTTTCAATGATGGGAAGCGCGGTTATTGAGCCTCCTCCATTTTCTTTATTCAATTTGACCGATCTTTCCAAAAGTTTGCTATGGAGATAAAAAATGTCCCCGGGATATGCTTCTCTTCCTGCAGGCCGCTTCAAGACCAGGGAAATTTGCCTATACGCCCAAGCATGTTTCGTAAGGTCGTCGTAAACAATCAGAACGTCTCTTCCTTTGTCCAGAAAATATTCCGCTATTGCGCATCCCGAATATGGAGCCAGATATTGCAGCGCGGCCGAATCGGAAGCGCTTGCGGATACTACTATGGTGTAGCTTCCTGCTCCTTCAGAGTTTAATCTGTCAATGACCTGAGCTATGGTGCTTTTTTTTTGCCCGATTGCTACATATACGCAAACAACAGGTTTTTTATTAAACTTTTGATTAATAATGCTGTCTATCGCGATTGCAGTTTTTCCTGTTTGCCTGTCTCCTATGATAAGCTCTCTTTGTCCCCGGCCAATTGGAATCATGGAGTCGATTGCTTTGATGCCTGTTTTAAGGGGTGTGGAGACAGGCTCACGGTCAACAACGCCTGCCGCAATTTTTTCCAAAGGCATATTTTTGCCTTTTTTTATTTTGGGCTTGTTGTCTTGCGGATTCCCGAGTGGATCTATTACTCTTCCCAATAGCTCCTCAGACACTTCGATTGAAAGCATCTTGCCTGTTGTTTTCAAAGTGTCTCCTTCTTTTACGCTTGATGTTTCCCCCAAGAGTATTATGGAGACGCTTTCTTCATCAAGATTCAAGACGGTTCCGGCGTTTCCGTCTTCGAAGATAACTTTTTCTCCCATAATTGCCCTGGATAGTCCTGATGCGGTTATTACGCCGTCAGTGTTCTTGATAACGGTTCCAACGTTTTGTATTTTGACATCTCCGCCATATGCCGTTAATATTTTTTCCAGTGTTCCTATAATTTTATTGTTATCAATCATAATTTTGTTCTACGAAACTAAGGATCCTATGAAGTGAATTCTTCAATGTGAAATCATAGACAATGTCATTATCTACGATGCGCATGCCAAGCATAAGCGACGGATCTTTTTCCAAAATAATTTTTTTGTAAGGAAAAAGTTTTATAATTTTTTTCAGGTCTTGATTATTAAGAGGTGAAGAGCTGGAGATAATAAGCGTATTTTCTTTTTCTCCTAATTTTAAACCGTTGATATACTTTTTTAAATCTTTGATGCTAAGAAGGGAAGCGATTTTTTCAACCTTTTTTTGGTCAAGATATCTATAGCTTGCTCCGATAAGTTCATCTATTTTCTTTTTGTTCATACTCAATCAATTTTCTTCATTTTTTTCAACGCCTGCGAAATAACTTCTTTTTGCTCTTTGGATGAAAAGAATTCCCTCAAGGTTTTTTCCAAGAATGTGACAGCCAATTTACTGGTGTTCATAGCCAGCCTTTTTTCTGTTGCTGCCGATTCTTTTGCAATCTGCTCTTTAGCATCAATTAATAATTTTTCCGTGTGATTTTTTGCTTCTTCGTTTGCTTGTCTGGTAACTACTGTCAGTTCCTGTTTTGCGTCTTCAATTATTTTCTTTGATTGAAGCTGCGCATTTCTTAATATGTTTTTTTCTTCAATAAGTACTTTTTCAAGCTTTATTCTGGCATTTTCTGCGTGTTCCAATCCTTCCCTAATTGTAGTTTGTCTTTTTTTCAAGACATCAAGAATCGGCTTATATAGTACTTTTTTTAATATGAAAAGTACAATTAAAAAATTTAATACTTGAGCACCCAAAAGTACAGGATTCAATCCAAAATTTTTTATTATTTCCATATATTAAGAACATTAAGGAAATTTTCCCTTCAATAGATTATTTTCCAAAAGCTAATATTAGGGAATAAATTGCAATTGCTTCTGCGAATGCCATTGAAAGCAGCATCGCGGGTAAAATTTTCGCTGACGCTTCGGGATTTCTTCCGAGCGCTTCCATCGCTTTTGTACCAATAAGACCAATTGCTATTGCCGGACCTATACCTCCTATAGCTATAATTAAACCTCCCGATATACTAAATTCCATAATTCACCTCCTTTATCGTCTGTATTTCATCTTACACTATCATTTATATTCATGCAAATACTTTTAGTGCGTCTTCTGGTGAGACGTTGTTAATATTGCCATGAAAGACATGGTCAGCATCGAAAATACAAGAGCCTGAACAAAGCCAACGATTACTTCCAAAAGTAAGAATGGGAGAGGGAATGCAAAGGCGAAAATTGAAGATACTGTAACCAATACGACTTCCCCCGCATAAATATTTCCAAATAGCCTAAAGGAGAGGGAAACAACTTTGGTTAATTCCGATATGATTTCAAGAATTCCTATAAAGAGATTGATTGGGTTGAGGGAGAAATATCGGCCGAGATATTCTTTTATTCCAATTGTCTGAATACTTAGCGAATGGGTGGCGACCGCAGATATAAGCGCTAATCCAAGCGTAGTATTCAGATCACTCGTAGAGCCTCTGAAAAGCGGTACGAGTTCATGTTCATGAAAAAAACCTATTGACCCGACTCCGGGAATGAGCGCGCTCCAATTTATGAATAATATATACAAAAAGAAAGTCATGAAGTAGGGAAATATTTTGGGGGCAACATGCTGGCTAATTGACTCCGTAAGACTATAGAAAGTTTCTATTATAAATTCTGCCATATTTTGAAGAAAGTTGTCGGGCATAATCGTGATTTTTTTACCGATATGAAAAGCTCCTCCGATTAGAATTATATCTACAAGAATTGTATTAAGGAGAGTATTGGTAATAGGAAGCTTTCCTATTGTTAAAATTGTTTCCGGCGCAAATGACGGCATTTACTTTAATTCTAAATGCAGATCGTGTTTAAGTCAAGAAGCGGAACTTCACTAAGCAGTTTCCTTATGGGGTTTGCCCCGTAACATCGCTCTTGCGCCTGCCCGCCTCTGGAGGGATGCGAGGATGTAAACCTCAAGAGCAAGTAAGATCGTTATGGCGCCACTTCCTGCCAGTATCTGGGGATTTGTTTGACCATGGAAGGATAATTAAGCATAAAGTCAGGCCTTTCGGTAAAGGTAACGGAAGGGGCGGTAGAATTGCCTGAGCACAAACTTCTCCGGTTGTCAAAAGTTCCCCCACGTCTTCCCGCATTGGCAATTACAGTTCCGGAAACGTTTAATTTGCTATCGGCCGTGCCGGGACAACTGCTTGCCGTATCTACTGTGAAATCTTCATCCGCAGAATAAAGTCCCTGAATTTCTCCGACACTCGGACTGATATTTATGTCTCCTGATGCGGAAAATACCACAGTTGAACCGACAGGGACAAGAATTTTAGCCTTGATAGTTAAGTTTCCATTGACAAGAACAATAAAGTTTTGGTTTTCCGGAAACGTGTAGTCCTCATTAACAGTAAGGCCTTCAGCTTTATATATTCCATGAGCAGAAATATCGTTAAGAGATGCAATGTTGTCTTTGGGAAAAATCCCTGAACCCTCTGCAGTTTCTTTGAGGAAAGTATAGGAAGTGGGAATAAGGGCATGGGAAGTGGTGAAAAGATCAGGATGCCTAAATGATCCAACCTGCCAGTTAAATTGATTACTTTTTCTTTCACTTGCCTGTCCGCCATTAATCCCGAAGTCGGAAGCATGCGCTCCGGAGAAGATTATTCCGGGCATTCCGCCTGTTCCCGGAATAGAGGCGTATGTATTTGCGGAAGGAAGATGATTAATAAATCCGCTATCCCATCTGATATCAGATCCTATAGACTGAATCCAGGCAGGCTTGAGATTTGTCACCCCGGCATTGAGCGAAATTATATCGCCAAAGAAACAAGACGCCTGTTGGTTTGTGTTTGTTTTTAGCCAGGGATTAACTCCCGAATTCTCACAAGTTGGCCCGACGGTCACAAGGAGGGTGTTGTTGGGAGTGTTGGGATATGTGAATGTGTTTGCGCCTGTTAATCCTCCGAAGGAGATTCTATATGTTCCTGCGGGAAGTTTTTTGTTGATTCCGTCTCTGGTTGTGTACCATCTTCTCGGCATCCCTGTTTGGGGATGAGTATCTGAGGCAATCGTTACAGGATAAGGTTTGTCATTTGTGTCAACAATGTCTACTGTAATCGGGTCAGTGTATGCAGATTCGTTGCCATCGTTGCAGGGGGCAAGGTTGTATTTCGAATCCAGGCATTGATTAGTATTGATATCGTTATAAAGACTTCCTTGAATTTCAAAAAAATTTCGGGCTATACCAAAATCTGCGACCGCAGACGGTGGGGGATCATTGGTGCAAGTGCATAAGGTATAGCTGTTTGATCCTGACAAGGATCGGTCAGGGCTAAAAATTACGGTATACGCTTTTCCGCCCAGCGAACAAGATTCTACGTAATTATTTTTTCCTGTGGGATCAAGAAATGGGAGCACCTGGTTATAGCAGCTGTTTTGAGATGCATAGCCCCGAAAATATCCTGCGTCGCTACAGGCCTGCTGACAAAAACTGTTTTGGCTTTCGCATGTCAGTTCTGTCATCTCCCAAAATGACCATTTATGCCCGGTGCTACATTTTAATTGCGTTTCAGCTCCCAAGGCTTTTTGCGGGAGTAGCAGTAAAAAAACTATTGGAAAGAGCAAAAGGAAAAATACCAATTTTTTTTGCATCATAACTTTAATACAACTGTTTGCTGCCCCGATATTGGTGCCGTAAAGCCATAACTTTGAATCGGATTTACAGTAACGGTATATGTTCCCGCCGGAAGATCAGTAAAAGCATAAGAAAAATAATCTATTGTCCTACAGCTGCCAAATTGGGCATATTGATATCTTTCATATGGACCCTGGGAAACCGGACCTGTGAGGGAAATTGTATATTTTCCCTCATAGCAGACTTCAGTGGAATCTCGTATTCCATTTTGAATAGAGTCAACCCAAACAGAACCGTGAATGCTGAAAAAACTAGGCGTCGGTTTGCCACCGCCACCGGGGGGAGGTGGGAGCGGATTGCCACCGGAAGAGCTAGTCGTAAAGCTTTGAGTAGTACCCCAGCTGGTCTCTGAAGTATTGGTGGCTTTAGCTGAAAAATAGTAAGTTGTTCCCTGCGTCAGTCCGGTAACATTTTTAGAGAAGGCGGCGACACCTTGGGGCTGTGAAGGAGAAGTAGGAGCCGAACTAAAGGTCCAGTTGCCCGGAGTCTGTCCTCCATTGGAGGTTCCCCAATAGACTGTAACCGTGGGATTTATCCCTCCTGTTGACGTAACATTTCCATTGAGAGTGGCGGTTGTAGTTGTTTTATTGGTAGCCGCACTGGTGGTAATCGTGAGAGCAGTTGTGTTGCAGGTGGAGCTGTAAGTTTTTGCTCCGTTACAGCAAGCATATTGATTAGGCGTGTCCCAAAATGTTATTGGATTATTGGGAACGGGAGGATAACTGCATGTTCCGGCGGATATATTACAGATGTCCGTGGTGCACGCATTGCTATCCAAACAATCATTGTCATTTGTGCATCCCGTGACAACAGGAGCAGTGGTGGGGGTGGGAGTGGGGGTTGGGGTGGGAGTTGGGGTAGGAGTGTTGGTGGGAATGGGGGCAATGGTATAATTACAGCAGTATCCTGCATTTCCCGCTTCAGTCGCGCTTGTCGAACAGCTTCTGCTTAAATATTCAGGGGCCATATACGGGCCTGGACGAGGTTGACACATACCGTTTGCCTGAGTGACAGGACATGATCCCTCATATACAAAAGGACCTACTCCGGCAAAACAGTAATCAGTGCAAGAAGCAGTTACAGTTTTTCCTGGGGAGCTGTAGAAATTTGCCATAAAATCGCAAACGCCTTTTCCACTTGAATAACCTAAAATATTTGGAGGGTTGTTGGTGTTGCAACTACCTTGATCAAGAAAGCCTGCTGAGCAATCAAAAGTGTAAGCTGCAAATGATTTGTTAACAAAACTAAAACCGAAAAAAAATCCGGTTAAAATTAGATAGACAACGATGTGAGCAGTAAACCGCTGCATAAATTATTTTAATATAATTACTTTTCCTTCAGAAGTAGTGGCCAGATTGAAAGTTTTCCAATTTGGACCTATTCCTGATATCTGCACCTGACTATTGCTTATTGACTCTTTGTTGGTTGAAGCAATTTCAACAATCGGTTGACCCTTCGTAACATCAATAGGTTCATCGATGTATTTGTTGTTTCCGAAGACGTCTTTTTCAACGATAATTATAGGATTGGATCCGGCTGTGGAAATCCATACATAAATATCTTTTCCTTCAGAATCAATCATGTGTATGGAAAAGGTAGATTGTTTGCCCTCCTTACCAATTTGTCCCTTCAGTTTTCCGTCAAAAGGGGAAATGATAATATCTCCTTTTTGTAGTCCATTGATTCTAATAGTTTCAAGAACTTGCTGCTCATTATTGGGAACTAGAGTCACTTTTTTTGCAAGAAGAGTTGGAGTGCGATCAAACATGATAGGAAGAACAATAGTAAGAGTTTTACTTTCCTCCTGCCATATTGGAGGAGCAGCTTTTTCAGCCTCAGGTAGAATCATTTGAATCAAGTTATTTGAGTCAATCATCTGTTGTTCTGTGAGAGCAGGGTCGAAGGTGGAGGAGATTTCTATTTTCTGAGGAGTAGGATTGTTAACTTCATAAGCTGCTTTTATTCCTACTCCTACTCCTGCTGCTGCCAACCCGGCAAGAATAATTTTTGCAGCCGTGCCTCCTAAGAATCTGCGTATGGGACTTTTTAGTTTGCCTGTTTTTGTAGGGATATCTACAGAGGTATGTCCGGCTGTCTTATTTAGAATATCCCTGAATACATCTCTTTGAGATGGTCTGGCCGGTGTGGTTCCCCGCATTTCTTTGACACCCAATTTCTCCCCTTTCATATTGGCTTCGCTCATTCTATACCAATTCTTGCAAAGTTGCTATAAGCTTGTCAAGGCTTTTACTTCTTTCCCAATCCTTCGTCGTGAGGACCAATTGTAAGCAATAAAGCGCTGCCATTTATTAGTTGATACGTAAATCTGTAATGATTGGTAAGTCTTCCTTCAAATATTTCAGTACCACTCATTTTTCTTGCCCGAAGAGATGGATGACGGGGATTAGTTAAAAGAAGAGAAAGTTTTATGTCGAATCTTTTTTGTAAGGAGAAAGGAAGCTTTTTGAATTGCTTCTTAAATTTTTTGGTGAAAACAGGAATTACGAGTTGAGCCATTTTATCGCTTCTTTTGCAGTATTGAATTTTATGCCTTTTCCCGCTTGAATTTCTTTCAAGGCTTTTTTGTCCGACCATTCCCACCACTCATCCGAGCCGTAGGATGGCTCTTTTTCATAAAGTTTTGTTTTAATTACTTTAATCTCGTCGGTAAGAGCGTTAAGACGCACAAAAATTTCCTCTATTGTTTTTGGAGAAACCATTACTGCTTGATTCATAATTGTATTCTAGCAAGTTTAGGAGAGAAATCAAGGACTAAGTTGGGGTTGGGGGGCAGGGGTGGGAGTGGGACCGGCCGGCGTTGGTTGTAATTCTCTGCCACAAATTTGTCAAGCTACATCAGAAGCTGATGCAGCTTTTGGCAGTTGAATAATCAGAACTTTCTTTGGGAATGGAACAGGTAAAGATACTGTTGATTGATTTTGGAGGAGTGCCGATTATAGTCATACCGTAACCCTTTTTACCATCAGATGTTGTTTGGAAATTTTCGCAGAAAACAGATTCGGAAACATTTCTACAATTGGGATCTGAAAGAATAAAGGGGGTGGAGAAATATGAAGAAAGAAGGGAATTGGCCAGCGCTGCGGAGGCGGCAGGCTGCGGCAGATTTTTAAGATTTATAGAAATACTGGAGGAATTGGGGTTACTGCTGTTTTTATCAAAGCGAAAAAAAGCAGCAGGACTGGCGTTTTGAGAGAAGAAAGAAGTGACAAACCAATTTGGATTTTGCGCATATTGATTGATGGTAATTCCCTGATTTGTTTCGAAATTTACAGGCAAGAGGCCTGGTTTGAGGGTGGATTTGATGTACTGAGTAAGCAAGGTTTTGGCTTTCTCCGTGTCATACTGGAAGGTAGTGGGGGTAAAATTCGCAGGAGACGGAGCTGTCTTTTCGCCGGAGCCTCGCAAGACCTGGTCTTGCGAAGCTAATTTGGCCGGTTGTCTGGGGGAGTCACCAGTCGGAGCCTCCCTTCGGGGTAGCCAGCCGAGCTGTTTGGGAAATACCTCGGAGACTGAGAGAATATTAAAATAATTAAGGGTTCCGAACAATAACAAAAGAACAACTGTTACAAAAACAATTTCAAACAGTCCTACTTCCAAAAGCGCCAAGGCATGCAGCTTATTCTTGGGAGGAGTAGGCAAATTTTCTTCCATAGGTTTATGGTAGGAGATTAGGCAAAAAGAGTCAAGCTAAATGATTAACCGGGAAGATTTTTCCAGCAATAATAGCCGGGCGGTCATTTTTTGTATCCAAATGTCCTTCAACAATTATCACGGAATCTTTAATTAGTAAATCCTTATACTGATCAAATGTTCTAGGAAAAACAACGCATTCTATAGACAGGCCTTTTTCATTTGCAATTAATAAGAAAGCCATTTCACTATTATTTTTTTTCGTGAAAATTCTCCTTAAAGATTCTACTATGCCTCCAATTTTTACTTTGGCGCCCTCCTTTTCCTCCGTCAAGTGTTCTAATTCATGCGATACCATGCTTTTGACATGTACCAGATTATCAAGCTGAGGATGTGAAGTCAGATAAAATCCAAGAAATTCCTTTTCAAAAGCTAATTTTTCATTGGTGGAAAAGTCATTAATTTTATTTTCCGATGTTTTGTGCTCCATTTTTATTTCTTCGGTTTCGCCGAAAAGACTCGTCTGGCCTTCCTTTTTTTGTTTTATTTTCCGATGCGCTTTTTCCACAATTTCAGGATATGACATCAGGAGACTGGCTCTATTATCAAAAGCATCCATAGCGCCTGCTTTAATCAAACTTTCAATTGTCTTTTTATTTACAGGACCAAGATCAACTCTTAAGCAAAAATCCTCAAAGGATTTAAATTTTCCCTGAATTCGTGCGTCAAATATGCTTTTTATGGCTGCTGTGCCAACATTTTTAATAGCTGTCAAGCCAAACCTTATGTTTATCTTATTTTCAATCGAAAAATCGCTTTGTGATTTGTTAATGTCCGGAGGGAGTATAGCGACTTTTAAGCGCTTGCATTCGGCAACCGCTTGGGCAATTTTTTCATTTTTAACAGGACCTGTTGTGCCTCGGGATTCCGCAGTTAAGAGAGCTGTCATAAATTCAACAGGATAATGAGCTTTGAGATAAGCTGTCCTGAAAGCAATCGTTGCGTAACCTGCAGCATGAGCCTTGTTGAAGCCGTATCCTGCAAAAGGCTCGAATAAAATCCAGAATTCTTCTGCTTTTTTTCTAAGCATACCGTTATTAACGCATCCCTCTACAAATTTATCATGCTGTTTTTTCATTTCAGATGCGATTTTTTTACCAATCGCTTTTCTAAGCTTATCTGCCTCAAGCCATGAGTATCCGGCTACTTTTATGGCAGTTAAAAGCACATCGTCTTGGAAGGTTATTACTCCGTAGGATTCTTTCAAAATATCAGAAAGGCGGGGGTCGGGATATTTTATGAGAGATGGGTTATGTTTTCTTCTGATAAATTCCGGAATATTCGCCATGGGACCCGGTCTATACAAAGCAACCATAGCTTGCAAATCAAAGATGGTTGTCGGTTTTAGATCCTTAATGTATCTGCGCATTCCCGAAGATTCAAGCTGAAAAATTCCCGTTGTTTCTCCTGAAGCGAGTAAATCGTATGTTTCCTTATCTTCGTACGATAATACCGACAGGTCGATATCTTTTTGCTGATTATCTTTAATAAAACGAAGAGACTCCTGAATAATGGTTAGATTTCTAAGACCCAAAAAGTCAATTTTTAACAACCCGACCCCATCTTCTCCGACTGTATACATATCGTATTGGGTTATAATTTTTTCCCCATTTGTTTCTTTTTGAAGAGGCGTATATTCGGTTAAGGGTTTATCCGCAATGACAACTCCCGCAGCATGCATGGATGCATGTCTCGCAACTCCTTCCAGCTTTTTTGCCAGATCAAGAAGCTTTTTAGTTTCGGGTTCGGATTGATATGCTATTTTCAACTCAGGACTTTGATCCAAAGCTCTTTCCAAAGTCATTGCATGTCCTTGCCAACCGGGAGGAATCATTTTCGAAATTCTATCGGGACCGGAATAAGGCATACCCAGAGCGCGTCCTGTATCTCTGACTGATCCTCTGGCTTCCATAGTTCCAAAAGTAATTATCTGCGCAACTTTGTCCCGGCCGTATTTTTGCGTTACATATCCAATAACTTCATCCCGCCTGTTGTCTGCAAAATCCAAATCTATATCGGGCGGTGATGGACGCATTGGGTTGAGAAACCTTTCAAATGGCAGCTTGAAAAATAAAGGATCTACGTCGGATATCCCTAAGGCATATGAAACAATTGATCCCGCATTCGAACCTCTTCCGGGTCCAACAGTTATGTCGCGAGCTTTAGCCCAGTTTACGAAATCAGCAACAATTAAAATGTATGTTTCATATCCCTTTTTAAGGATAACTGAAAGTTCATAATCCGCTCTCTCTTTGATAGCTGGCGTAACATTTCCGTATCTTCTCTTTAAACCTTCCTTGACTTGTTCCTGAATGTACTCTGCGGAAGTTCTGGAGTTCGGAACGGAAAACACCGGCATAATCCATTTCCCCAAAATTATTTCGACATTGCACATGTCGGCAATTTTTACAGTATTTTCAATTGCTTCAGGTGTCTGTATAAAAAGCCCCTTCATTTCTTCCTGAGATTTTATATAAAAATCCGGAGAAGAAATCATAGAAAGTTTTCTATTTTTTGTATCTATAGTGTTTTGCGTCTGAATACAGAGGAGAATTTCCTGCGCCTCCGCATCGGCAGCGCTAACGTAATGATTGTCATTGGTTGCTACCAAAGGTATTCCTAATTTTTTTGATAAACTAATTAATTTTTCATTCAATGGATCTTGATCCTTGACATCAATATGTCTTTGGAGTTCCAGATAGAAATTATCTTTTCCAAATATTTCAGACAAAGTTTGCGCTCTTTTTCTGGCAGTTTCTTCTTGATTTTGCAATAAGGGTTCTGAGACAAATCCGTTTACGCATGCGCTTAGGCAAATTAATCCCCCATGGTATTCTTTCAAAAGATCCATGTCCGTTCGGGGTCTGTAATAATATCCTTCAAGATTGGATATTGATATAATTTTCATTAAATTCTTATAACCCGTGTTGTTTTTTGCCAAGAGAATTAGATGATTTGAATCTGTGTCTACTCCGGCTTCCTTGTCGTGACGAGACCGTCGACTGACATATATTTCGCAGCCAATAATTGGTTTTATTCCCTCTTCAAGACATGTTTTGTAAAACTTTATTGTCCCATACATATTCCCGTGGTCTGTTATGGCAAGAGCTTTCATCCCCAATTCCTTTGCGCGAAGTACCATATCTTTTATTTTGGAAAGTCCGTCCAAAAGAGAGAATTCGCTGTGATTGTGAAGGTGTACGAAGTCTGCCATATCGGTATTAAGTATAAAGTATTACGTATTAAGTATAAAGGACTATTTCAATTTTTTCTCTAGAGCAGTTTTTATTTGATTGCTGTCTGCTGTTGGGAAATGTTGTTTTACTTTTCCGATTAAAAATCCAATAACCTGGACTTTTCCGCTTTTATAATCATTAATTGCTTTTTGGTTTTCCTTGATTACTTTGTCTGTAATTTCTTGTAATTTATTTTCATCAATATCATCTGTTTTTTTGAAATTTACAATATTTTTAACTAATTCTGCAGGCAATATATTATTCATATCTATTTTCTTATTAATGACAGTATTAGCAATTTGCTTTGGGTTTATTTTGAAAGTTTTCCCAACTTTTACAGCTTCTTCAAAATAATCAGTCATTTCTTTTTCCCGAGTTAAAATTTCCGCATCATATTTTGACAAATTATATTCCTTAATAAGTCTTGCAAGTTTTGCATCCGGTAATTCCGGCATTTGATCCGCCAGCTGGCGGATTTGATTCTGGGTGAAACGGATCGGAGGGATATCCGGTTCAGGAAAATAACGGTAATCATTTGCTTCCTCCTTGATTCGCTGAGAAACTGTTTTTTGCTTATCTTCATCCCAACCGCGAGTCTCCTGAACAGGCGTTTTATTCTCGCTTAAAATTTCAGTTTGTCTTCTAATTTCATATTCGATCGCTTTTTCTGCAAAACGGAAAGAATTAATATTTTTCACTTCAACTTTATATTTAGGTAAGTTGTTAATGGTTAATAGTTCATTGTTCATAGTTATTTCGCGAAGCGAAATGTTCGGTTCCAGTCTCATGTTGCCTTTTTCCATGTCCGCATCCGAAACATCAAGATAGCGCACAATTTGCTGAAGTTTCTTTAGATATTCAATAACTTCTTTTGCGTTCTCAAAATCCGGTTCTGTAACAATTTCGACCAGAGGAACTCCTGATCTATTAAAATCAATTAATGAGTTTTCGCCTTGATGGGTCAGTTTGGCGGTATCCTCTTCCATGTGCACTCGGGTTATCCCAATTTTTTTTCCGTTTGAAAGCGTAATAAAACCTTTCAGGCAAAATGGCTGATCGTATTGGCTAATCTGATAACCTTTTGGAAGATCAGGATAAAAATAATTTTTTCTGTCAAATTTTGAAAAATTGGCAATTTTGCAATTTAGCGCCAGACCTATCATCACGCACCAATCAATTGCTTTTCCGTTTGGTACGGGTAATGCGCCCGGTGAACCAAGACAAACAGGGCAGGTATGAGTATTTGGTTTTTGTCCAAAATAATCCGCGGAACACGAGCAGAACATTTTAGATTTTGTTTTTAGTTCCACATGGACTTCAAGACCGATAACGGGTTCATAGTTAATTGTTAATGGTTCATTGTTCATAGTGCGGGTTTTTGTTTACGCCACTGCGTTGCTTGTTCGTAAGCGTATCCAATTTGAAATAATTTAACTTCTGAGAGTTGCGGTCCAAGAATTTGCATTCCCACAGGTAATCCATCAATAAATCCAATTGGCAGCGATAGTCCCGGAATCCCCGCTAAATTAGCGGTAACAGTTAAGACGTCAGACATATACATTTTTATTGGGTCGTTAATTTTCTCTCCCAATTTCCAGGGAAGAGTTGGACATACCGGCGAAATTAGGGCATCTACTTTTTGAAATGCGTCATTAAAATCTTTTATTATCAAAGTCCGAACAGCCATTGCTTTTTTATAATATGCATCATAATAACCTGATGAAAGAGTAAATGTTCCGAGCATGATTCTTCTTTTTGCTTCATCTCCAAAATACGATCTATCATTTCCATAACGAATACCGTCGTAACGGGCAAGGTTGGACGATACTTCAGATGGTTGGATAATGTAATAAGCGGCAATTCCGTATTCCGTGTAGGGAAGTGAAATTTCAATTATTTCCGCTCCTAAGTTTGCAAACGTTTTTACTGTTTCCTCAAATTTTTCTTTGGCTTCATTATCCAAATCTGAAGTAACGAATTCTTTTGGAATTCCTATTTTTAATCCCTTAATTCCTTTGTTTAAATCCTTTGTGAAATCTTCGACTGGGTTAGGAAGCGTTGTGGCGTCCATTTTGTCTTGACCGGCGGTGACATTGAAGAATAAAGCGGAATCTTCAACGGTTTTCGTGAAGTGTCCGATTGAATCCAAAGAGGATGCCATGGCGATTATCCCATAACGGCTTACTCTTCCGTAAGTTGGTTTCAGTCCGACGACATTATTAAAACTTGCGGGTAGTCTTATGGATCCGCCTGTGTCAGTACCGGTAGAGGCAATGCACATGTCAGACGCTACGGATACAGCAGAACCGCTCGAAGATCCGCCCGGCACATATTCTTTATCCCACGGATTTTTGGTTGGGCCAAAATCCGAATTCTCACCGCTTGATCCATGTGCCCACGCGTCGCAATTTGTTTTGCCAATTATTATCGCTCCCGCATCTTTTATTTTTTTTACAACTGCCGCGTCATATTGGGGAATGTAATCTTTCAAAACGTTCGATGCCGCAGTGGTCTTAATTCCCTTGGTTGAAAACAAATCTTTTAGAGCAATCGGAATTCCCAAAAGCGACTTAGCTTCCAAGACCTGGTCTTGCGAAGCTAAGTCGTCCGCTTTCCTGGCAGAATCCAAGGCTTCTTTTTCGGTTACGGTAATAAATGCGTTTAAATCTTTGTTGTGCTTTTTTATTTGCTCAAGACAAGCTTTCGTCAACTCAACAGACGAAAACTTTTTCGATTTCAATCCGCCCTTCGCTTCCTTAATTGTTAATTCGTTCAATTTCATAATTTATCATTAATCCTTAATCATTCCGTAAGTATCGCTTTCACCTTAAACAATCCATTGTGCTGGTTTTTGACATTAGATAACGCTTCATCTTGGGTAAGTGATGGCGTTGGTTCGTCTTCCCGCATGACATTTTCTAGTCCGGTCACCTGGGAGGTTGTTTCAACATTTTTTGTATCAACTTCTTTTAATTTGTCAACGTAGGTTAAAATATCCGAGAGCTGTTTCTCAAACTTTTTTTCTTCCTCTGGTTTTAGCGTGAGGTTTGCTAATTTAGCGACATGAGGAACATTAATCTTCATTAAATCATTATAGCTCAACGTTGAGTCTGTTGGCAATTGTTTTGCGCGCTTGCATTTCTATCGAATTGTCAAGAGGGGAGAGGTCAATGGGGGAGCCATACTTCTTTTCTAGAGCTACTTTGATTAATAAATCTGCGAATTCCGGGTTTTTGGGGAGAATTGGGCCATGGAAATATGTTCCAAAACTATTTTTATAAATTGCGCCTTCCGTACCGTCTTCCCCATTATTTCCAAAACCTTTCAGGATCTTCCCTAAAGGTTTCACGTTTTTTCCTAGATAAGTTCTTCCTCCGTGATTCTCAAATCCTACCAAGGTGTAGCTATGATTACACCTGGAAGGTGAATAGCTATTGACACCCTGGAATTCTATTGCAACATTACCTATTAATCGGGAAACATTCAATCCTGGGTTTCCGGTGTAGAGATCGAAGATGTTTAAGCCAGGAATAATTGTTCTTTCGGCCTCTTTATAATATCTCCCTAAAAGCTGATATGCTCCGCAGATATACAGTCCGGGAATCCCATCTTCAATTCTGTTCTGTAGAGCATTTCTTTTTTTCATTAAATCTTCAGACACAATTTTCTGTTGCTTATCCTGTGCTCCTCCCATGAAAAGAAGATCGCATTGTGCAAGCTGATTGAGATTAAAATGAAGATCAAGTTTTAAAACTTCAACACCTATCCCTCTCCATTCACAGCGTTTTTGTAAGACGATAATATTTCCGCGGTCCCCATAAGTTGACATTAACTCTGGATAAAGCCAGCCAATTGTTAATTTGTATTTTGTATTATGTATCATGTATTAAGTATAAAATTATAGAATACTTTTCCCTGTTAAAATTTTCCTAACCTCTAACATTGCCGAATAGGTCGGTAGAATATACAAGGTTTCGTTTTTCAATGTTTTTTCAAGAGCAACATTTGTAGCTTCGGCTAAGTTTTTTTTTGTTTGAAAATTTTTAAATTCAGCGTATTTAAGCCTTAAGCCTAAATCAAAAGCCCTATCTCCGGTAACAGTTATATTTTTAAATTGAGAAGAAAAATCTTCAAAATCTACATCCCAAATCCACGAGACATCGCGTCCATCAGGAATTCTATCGTTTAGAACTAATAATAAATTATTAGCGTTAAGATTGGCAATTGTTTTTAGAGATTCATTAAAACTTGCCGGATTTTTTGAAAGAAATATCTGCACTTTTTTGTCATTAATTTTTAAAATTTCTTGTCTTCCAAATGCAGGTTTAAAAACCCTTAAAGATTGTTCAATTGCTCTATTGCTGACATTGTTAAGTTTTGCAAGCAAAACCGCAGCATTTGTGTTGTATTCATTGTAAGTTCCCGATAAGGGATAAAAAGGAGATTGAGTAAATGTTTTTTTCGGATGTTCAAAGCCGCAGTTTTTACAAATCCAGTCCCCAAGATGAGAAAAATAAATAGAATTATAAATTAATCTTTCACCGCAATTCGGACAATAATTTGAGTCGGACGCATGCTGATTTTTCTCTGTTTTATTAGCAGGATTAATCCCAAAGTATAAAACGTTTGATTTTGATTTTTCTCCTAGAAATGCAACTTGCGGATCATCTGCATTTAAGATAAGGGTGGTCTTTGAAAGGAGATGTCGAATGGCATCTTCCCATTTTTTTGCAATAGTGTTTACTTCGCCATAGCGGTCTAATTGATCGCGGAATAGATTTAAAATGATGATAAAATCAGGATTATTTATTTCATGTAAAATAAGTGGGAGAGTATTTTCATCAATCTCAAAAATAGCATAATCATAGTTTAATTTACATACTACAGTGCTATGTAGCACTAAAGAGGAAGCAATGCCATTAAGAAGATTTGCCCCTGCCGCATTTTGAAAAACCCGCCAATGGGCGGGCAGGCTTTTTTTATCGTATTCAAGAATAGTTCTGATGAGTTTTGCTGTTGTTGTTTTCCCATTTGTTCCGGCGATTAAAATTATTTTAACTTTTGAATTTCTTAGAACATCTCTGATGAAATTTTTATTTATTGATAAGGCAATGTGTCCCGGCCACGTCGACCCATTACCCAAGTTAAAGAATTTGCTCACAAGAACAATCGATCTCCCAAGCAGAATGAGAAAGAAATTAAACATTGTTTATATTATATCGTAAATACCTACCGGAAATTAGCCTTCGTGGGGACATATGTGCCATTATTAATTAATCTTAACCCCGCTTTTATTTTGATATAATCTTTTTCGCTAAGGGGAACGTAGCGAGAATCTGCTTCAGAAGGAATAAAATTTACTTTTAGAGACCTTGGTTCTGGCATGTCGGATGGAAGATCTCCTACGATAAGTTCATGCTTAACTGCTTCCCCTTCATCGTTGAAGTAATATATATTGCTGAAAAGGTATCCTGAACCATTAGCTCCTATTGCTTTTTCAGGCATTGCCCCATAGGGGGTTGTGCAAATAGGCCTACTGTCATTGCTGTATGTGAATGCAGTAAAAAAATAAATTGGATAAACAAAATTTGCTGGTACATCTATGATAAATTCATTATTTAAATCTTTGGTTTTTTCGTTTAAGTATGTTCCGATTTGAATTGCGTTTTGATCATTTGCCTTTTCTCTAAATGATAATATTTTAAACTTTCTTTTTTTAACGCTTAAGATATTTTTTAATTCTTCAACGATGGATTTTTTCTTACTCTTTTCCATTGCAGAATTTAATTCGAAGATCGTGTGCCGTAATCTTTTTTCCATAGCCTATATTGTACCAACCTACATTTGTCAATTCAACTAGGCCCAATTATTCAATTGTTATATTTTTGTTTCTACATTGAGCGGAGAATTTTAATTCTTTCTTCGATTGGAGGGTGTGTGTTAAAAAGATTCGTGAACCAATGTTTGGAATTAGATTGGAGTTTGAATGGATTGGAAATATATAGGTGAGCGGTGGCATTGTTAGCTGCTTCCAAAGGCTCTTTGTCTTGGGAAATTTTTTCCAAAGCGGAAGCTAATCCTTCAGGATAACGGGTTAACAGTGCTCCTGACGCATCGGCCAGAAATTCTCTCTTGCGGGAAACCGCTAATTGTATTATTGTTGCAATAATTGGGGATAATATTGCCAAGACAATGCCAATAAGTAAAAATATTCCTTGAGCATTACCCCTGTCATCTCTTCTTCTTCCACCCCCATACCACAGGCTTCTCATGAAGAAGTCTGCAAGGAGAGCTACCAAACCTACCAGAATTACAACCACCGCCATAAGTCGGATATCGTAATTTCGTACGTGGGAAAGCTCGTGAGCAATAACGCCCTCAAGTTCAACTTTATTTAATCTTCCTAAAATTCCTGTTGTTACGCAAATAACAGAATGTTTAGGATCACGTCCGGTGGCAAATGCATTAATCGCGGAATCATTAATAATGTAGACTTTGGGCATTGGAACACCGGCGCCAATACACAAATTTTCAACAGTTCTAAAAAGAGTAGGATTGTCTTTTTTCTGAATTTGCTTTGCGCCGGACATTCCTAAAATCATGCTGTCAGAATAATAATAACTTGCAAAAGCCATCATTCCCGAGATAATCAGCCCAATTCCCGCATACGATAATCCATAGCCTGAAGCCTTACCATAGACAAAGACAATGGTTGTTATAAAAATAACAAAAAGAAAAATTATCAGCCAAGTTTTATTTTTGTTGGCGGATATCTGAGAATAAATATTCATGATCCTTTAGAATTTCACCTCTACGTTTTTTCTTTCAGCGCCAGCTGCTTCAAAGAATTCTTCCTGTTTAAATCCGAACAGGTTGCCAATTACCGAACCCGGAAAATTAACTAAGGTTGAATTATAACCGCTAACATTGGTATTAAAGAATTGTCTTGCGTAGGCAATTTTTGCCTCAATATCTGATAATTCTTCCTGCAATGCTAGAAAATTTTTGCTTGCTTTCAAATCAGGGTAAGCCTCTGAGATTCCGATTAGACTCTTTAAAGCGCTGGACAACATATTGTCAGAAACTGCTTTTTCATGCGTTGAGCTTGCGTTCATTAAGGAAGAACGAGCTTTAGTTACATTTTCAAGCAACTCTTTTTCATGTTTGGCGTAACCTTTAACTGTACTAATTAAATTTGGTACTAAATCAACTCTTCTTTTTAGCTGAACGTCAATTCCGCTGAAAGCTTCTTTGATTCTGACTTTTCCCGTTGCCAAAGCGTTATAAGTGGACCAAACAAAAAGAACTATCAATACGATTGCTATTATTAAAATTAATGTTGGAGACATATATTTTTCACCCCGCCTTCAGCCATTCTGCAAATTCAGAATAGCTCAACGTATTTATTATATCATTTTTTGTTGCCCAACCGCGTCTTGCCATTGCTACACCGTATTTCATAAGCATCATTTGATCAACAGCGTGGCTGTCTGTATCAATTACGAGCTTAACGCCATTTTTAACAGATTCTCTAATTAGAGAATCAGGCAAATCTAGCCTATTCGGCCAGCTGTTAATTTCCAATGCTTTATTATTTTTTTTACAGAAATCAAAAATTTGATCAAAGTCCAATTCGTATCCCGAACGCTCATTAAGCATTCTGCCTGTTGGGTGAGCCAAGATTTTGGCTTTTGGATGGTTAAGGCCGGCAAGAACTCTCTTGGTCATTTCTTTCTTGCTCATACCAAATGAACTATGAATTGACACAATTGCCCCATCCAGAAGCTCCAGTGATTTATTATCAATAGCTAGTTTACCTGAGACTAAAATGTCTATTTCGAGTAATTTAAGTATTCGAACATCTTTAATGTTCGATATAATTTGTTCAATTTTCTCATTTCTTCTTGCAATTAAAGAATATATTTGATCGTTTGTGTGTCTGGAAACGCTTGGGTTATGTTCGGAAAATCCGATATATTCATAATTCAATTTGTGAGCAAATTCAACCATTTCCGTAATTGAGTTGTATCCAAGGTCATGGCTTGGCTGAATCGCGAAGTTTGAGTGAATATGTAAATCTCCTTTTATGTCCGAGAGCTCGATTAATTTTGGAAGTTTGTGGGAAATCGCAAGTTTAATTTCGCCTTTATCTTCTCTCATCTCCGGAGGAATCCATTCCATTCCCAATGCATTGTAAAACTTTTCTTCCGTATCATATCTCTTAAGCGCTTCATTTTTATTCAGGTTTTTAATTCCACGTTCGGACAAAGAAAGGTTTTGTTTTAAGGCATATTCACGTAAGCGCACATTATGATCCTTACTGCCCGTAAAGTGCTGCAGAAGCGCGCCAAAACCCGCTACAGATTGCGTCATAAGATCGATTTGCTTTCCGCCGGAGGTTAAAATCGAGGCTGTTGAAGGACCTTTTTCTATAACTCGATCTTTGTATGGATAAGCGACAAAGTGTTCGATGACCTTATTAGGTTTATCTGTAGCTACGGCAATATCAATATCTCCAACTGTTGGCATCATCCGTCTCAAGCTTCCTAAAGGAACTGCCTTCTTTACGGCTGAAGATTGTCCTAGATACGCCAGTATTTTTTCTGCAATTTCTGAGGCATACGAGAGAATCATTCTGGTGGTTTTTCCTTTGCCCTGCTTGTATTCCAAAAGAACCCTAAGAATATCTTGTTCTGATTTTTCTCCGAAAGTCGGAATTTTGGCGATTTCGTGATTTTTAGCCTTAATTATCAAGCCTTCAATAGCAGTTTGAGGATTGTTCAATGACAATTCTTTAGCTAATTTATATGCTTTTTTGGGCCCAATTGAAGGAATCTTGATTAAAACAAAAACGGATTCTGGAATACCCTTGAAAACTAAGTTAAAGTGAGCGACTGAACCTGTCCTAAATAGCTCTTCCAACCTTGATCTTATAGTCGCGCCTATGCCTGCAAGAACATCTAATTTACCTTCTTTATATAAATCTTTAAGCTCAAAGGTTGTCGAAGCTATTGTTTCTGAAGCTTTTTGGTAAGCGATAATCTGAAAATAAAATTTTTTACCATCTTTAATTGAGTATGCTGCGGCAACGTTCTTGAAAAGCTGAGCTATTTCCTGATTGGTCATAAAGTCATTCTAGTTTATTGTTGTACGGAATTCAATTATTTGTTAAAATAGGTGAGTAAGCGGGGGTGGTAGCTCAGTTGGCTAGAGCGCTTCCCTGTCACGGAAGAGGTCGCGGGTCCGAGTCCCGTTCACCCCGCAAACTGCTAAATAACTTGATCTATTGTTTTTTAAATAAACTCGTCGTATAATACCAACCACAAACAAACTGCCTCAAAAAATAATAGCCTTATGGCAAAAAAAATTAAGAAGGCAAAGAAAAATTCTCCAAAAATAAAAACACAAAACGGATATATAAGCCGTATTAAAATTACAGAATCATATACAAGTCTTATTTTGGGAGCCATAGTTGTTTTGATTGTTGGAATTTTATTTGTAACTTTTGCAAAAGGAAATAAAAATTTACAGACTAGCTCCATCAAAGACATTTCAGAAATAGAAAACCAGAATTCAAAGACATCGTCAACTTATACGGTAAAATTGGGAGATGATCTATGGACTATTTCCGAAAATATTTATAAAGACGGTTTCAAATGGGTTGAAATAGCAAAAATAAACAATTTGGAAAACCCCGGATTAATTTATGCAGGAAATAAATTAGTTTTACCAACAATAATTCAAGAAAAACAAGCTACAATAAATGCACAAACATCTCCTAAAGCAACCGATAAATCAATACAAAATAATTCAATCACAGGAAATGAGCACATCGTAGTAAGAGGCGACAATTTATGGAATATTGCCGTTAGGGCATATGGCGATGGATTTAAATGGCCGGAAATTGCCAAAGCAAATAATTTACTAAATCCGAGCATTATTCATTCAGGGAATATTTTTAAAATCCCGCGATAGTATATTTGTGATAAAATATTGTTATCGCGGGGTTAGTACACCGGTAGTATGCTACCTTCCCAAGGTAGAGAAGCGGGTTCAATTCCCGTACCCCGCTCAACTATTCCCCATTGACGACCAATTCATTCTTTTGATAAAATAAATCGTGCACACTAAGTACATCTTTGTTTCCGGTGGTGTAATATCGGGTATTGGCAAAGGCACAACTGCAGCCTCTATAGGACTCCTTCTCCAAGCAGCAGGATACAAAGTCGCTCCAATGAAATTTGAAAACTATCTAAACCTTGATGCCGGAACAATTAACCCTATCGAACATGGAGATCCATTTCTTTGCGAAGACGGAACAGAGGGAGACATGGATATTGGCACATATGAAAAATATTTGGGTACCGATATGGGCAAAGATAACTTTGTTACCATGGGAAGAATTTATCAGACGGTTATAGATCGGGAGAGAAGATTTGAGTATGACGGAGAAGATGTGGAAGCGATACCTCACATAACCGATGAGATTACTTCGAGGATCTATAAGGTAGCAAAAGCAAATAAGTCGGATGTTGTCCTAATTGAATTGGGAGGAACAGCCGGAGAATATCAAAACGTTTTCTACTATGAAGCTTCCCGAATAATGACTTTAAAAAATCCGGGAGACGTTCTGCATGTTCATGTTACTTATGTTCCAACACCTTTTCACCTTGGGGAGCCCAAGACTAAGCCGGCGCAACTTTCGGTTCGAACGCTTAATTCAATGGGAATTCAACCGGACTTTGTAATAGCCAGATCGGAAAAGTATTTGGACCAAAGAAGAATAGATAGATTTGCTTTGTTTTGCAACATGCATCCCGAAGACATTATTTCCAATCCGGATTTGCCCTCGGCATATGAAATTCCTTTCTTGCTTCATGAACAAGGTCTGGAGAAAAAAATAATGAAAAAACTAGGTATGCCTGTAAAATCCCCCAAATTAACAGAATGGAAAAATCTTATTGAGAGTATTAAATGCAAAAAAGAAAGACAAATAAAAGTAGCAATTATAGGAAAGTATTTCGGCACAGGAGATTACCAATTGAGAGATTCTTATGCTGCGCTCTTTGATGCTATGGACCATGCAGGCTGGGTATCCAAAGTAGATATAAAAACAACATGGATTGATGCGGAAAAAGTAGAATCAGCCATCACTAAAGCTAAGGCGGACAGGAAAGATTGCGATGAAGCATTGAAGGAATTTTTTGGAAAATCACAAGGGATTATTGTGCCGATCGGCTGGGGGGAAAGAGGATCCGAGGGCATGATTGCGGCTGCAAGCTTCGCGAGAAAAAATAAGGTTCCCTATCTTGGGCTTTGTTATGGAATGCAGCTTGCTGTAATAGCGTTTGCCAGAGACGTTCTAGGGTTTAAAGATGCAAATACAACTGAGAATAACCCAAAAACAAAACAACCGGTTATTCATTTAATTCCCAGCCAAAAAGAGTTAATGAAAAGAAGAGCATATGGCGGAACAATGAGGCTTGGCGGATGGGAAGCGAAAGTTAAAGAAGGGACCCGTGCATATGCGCTTTATGATAGATATAATGATTTTATCAATAAAGCAAAAGGCTTAACTTCGGAAAGACATAGGCATAGATATGAATTTAATGATAAATACGCTAAGGATTTTGAAAAAGCCGGGCTGGTCATCTCTGCCAGATCAGTCGTTGAGAATTTGGTTGAGATTATCGAATTGCCAAAAGACCAACACCCTTTCTATTTGGGGACGCAAGGTCATCCCGAGTATAAAAGCCGTCCGCTTAATCCGCACCCAATCTTCCTGGGCTTCATAGAAGCTTGTAAAAAGCAAGGCTAATCTGATATAATACTTGAATGATAAAAAATATTAATTTTATTGTTGGAGACATTGTTCGGGTACATGAAAGAATTAAAGAAGGCGACCCTTCGGCGGGCTCAGGGCAAATCAAATCCAGAATCCAGGTTTTTGAAGGTACTGTTTTAGCATTCAAAGGAAGAGGAGAAAATAAAAGCTTTACGGTAATGAAAATAGTTGGAGATATCGGAGTTGAAAAAATATTTCCTATCAAGTCTCCAAACGTCGAAAAAGTCGTAGTTAAAGGACATTCAAAAAAGAAAATCAGACGCGCAAAGCTTTATTACATGAGATTGCCCAAGCCCGCATAACAAGTGAGAATTGCTAATCCTACTGCCAAATTAGGAGAAAACAAGGCCTGCGAATACCTCAATAAGCTGGGTTTCAAAATCTTAGAACGGAATTTCAGAAAAGGTTACGGCGAAATTGATGTTGTCGCGATTGAAAAAACAAAAGATGGAGAAGTTTTAGCTTTTATTGAAGTTAAAACGCGCACTTCTAGCCTGTTTGGGTCGCCACTGGAGTCAATTACTCCTTGGAAATTAAGATTTTTAATTAGAACAGCGCAATATTACAAAATGACCCACAGGAATCTTCCCGAAAGTCTTCGAATTGACGCAGTGTCGGTAATATTAAATGGAAATAATGCTGAA